>Ga0163111_10001779_pt1 | contig 13452 bp, 10 predicted proteins | sample CRUFie1St18metaG_FD_109645 | JGI IMG/M metagenome (GOLD analysis project Ga0163111, IMG submission 109645) | Marine microbial communities from the Costa Rica Dome - CRUD Field 142mm St18 metaG | ecosystem: Environmental > Aquatic > Marine > Oceanic > Photic zone | place: Costa Rica: the Eastern...
AGAGGGCGGACCATTCTTTGTAATCAATACAGATAGAGGTGGTGGTGCTTCTAGCGCAGAGAGTGCGGGAGAATAACAATGGCAACAATTGGCGAAATACTTGAAAAAATTAGAAATGGTGGAATGAATCCTGAACCCACCGGCGATAGTCCTTATGGCGGTGTCACACCTGGCACAAATTCACCGGTTTCTCAAACTAATATTGATGACATCAGCTCGGACACAATTAACAATATTTCAGATTATCTTTCACAGCGCACTAAGGGTTTAGAAAAATTAGAGGAAAAAAACCAATTCCCACTAGAGCCTGACCCCGTAGTATCAAGGCTTACCGATTCAACAACCGGTGGACCTGCACCTCTAAGAAACGTGCCTGATGGACAAGCTGCTTTTGTTTCACCCGTTCCATCAAACGCAGAAGAGCTTTCAATAAGAGATGGCTTTGCTATTTTAGATAGGCTTGGCTTTTTTGAAGATCTTAACGGAGATGATGGGCCGGAGTATGACAAGAACGCGCAAACTGGTGGCCATAGTCTTTTAAATAAACCTGAAGTTGTTGCTAAAACTAGTGCTATTCTAGCAACAACAAGATTCAGCGCGCTTACAAACCCAGACACTCCTTTTGCTGAAAGGTTATCTGATCCTTACGAAAATATAGATTACATCGAGCCAGAAACGGGCGTTAAAAAAGATCATCCGCAGATAGAAAAAATTAAACAAATTGCTTCATTTACGATGAATACGGGGCTTCGAGCAAAAGAAGCTTTCCCGGAAGCTAAGCTTCAACTAGCTAGAGACCCTAGTGCATCCAACCCTGATGCCTTTGGCGAAAGTGCAAACCTTAACTATGGTGAGATTAATCCAGAAAATGGAATTGATCCGGTCACGGGTCAGCCTGATTCAACACAGGGTGCAACCGACAGTCCAGCTGATGGAAACAACACTGCCATTGATTTTGCAAGCAGTTTTGGAGTGGTTAATAGTCCTGATTTTCCATACGGCGCAGATGCAACAGAATTAGGTGTACAGATAATAAACGCTCAATTAGATTTGGCCTTAGAAATCCTAGAACCAGCTTTAGGGCTAATGAATGGTTTATTTGGTTTGTTTTCTTACAACGGCATCTTAATTAATAGGCCAGAAAATCCTGCATCTCTTGCTCCAGGCAGCAGATTCGGATTTGGTAACTTTACCCCACCGTCTGTAATAAATTTTGAAACTGGAGAGATTGCTGAAGGCCAAGCACACATTGCTGCAAACATAGGCTATAAATTCGTACAGACTTTAAATCTACCACTACCACGTTTTGCTCTTGAGGCAACAGGTGATCCAAATGACCTGGTTAAGAAAATGGTTAATATGGGATTTCAGCATATTAAAAACCAAATACAATTAGATCCAGGGCTTGTCAATTACTGGAAAAGTTTTATTAGAAAAATGAAAAATTTGCTTGGTGCAGAAAATAACTTTGGTCTTCCGCAGATTCCTGATGTGGGACCTAACCTTGTATTGCTAATCTCAGATGGGCAATTTATGGAGGCTTTCAGAGACTGCGGCGCAATGCAATTTATTAGATCGATGATGGTTTTATCAGAATCTATAGCCGCTTCTTCCGTTTCTGGAGGCTCAGCGCTTCAGCCACAACCGTACAGGTTCTCTAAGGTGAGAGATTTAAACAGGTTGGCCAATTCTCCTGTAAACCGTCACAGATCTTCAAGGGGTGCAAATCAAGGAAACTCTGGTAAAATTGGATTAGCCGCTTCGAACGTTCCATCTTTGTTACTGCTCCCAAAGGCTTTCACACAAGGGAGAAACATATTCAATAACCCTCAGCCACCCTCGGATGGAGATGCTACACGAGCCACGTCTGCTGGATCTGTAACTCTCGAAAGACCTAACACAAAGACTTCTATTAATTACGCAAATAGATTAACACAGGCTTATTCAGGCGGTGATATTCCAGATAGTGCCGCAATGAAGAAAAAGCTTGGCGTACCTGCCGTTGAGGCAAATAAATCTAGATTCTCGAGAGAAGAGGTTGAAGCTATTGAAAACATGCTTGAAGCTGAACACACGCCATTTTACTTTCACGATCTTAGAACAAATGAAATAGTTTCTTTTCACGCCTTTTTAAATGCATTATCGGATAGTTTTAGTCCTGCTTTTCAATCAACATCAGGCTTTGGTAGAATCGAAGATGTACACATATATGAAAAAACAACCCGGGCTATACAGGTCGACTTTACGTTAGTTTCAATGACAAAAGCCGATATGACAGAAATGTACTATAAAATGAACAAACTTGTTACAATGGTTTATCCACAATTCTCAAGAGGAACAATGCTTGAGCACGAAGGACAATTCGGTAAAACAAGGTTTGTTCAACCGTTTTCACAGGTAACAACTGCAACCCCTGTTATTCGATTAAGAGTTGGTGATTTAATTAAATCTAATTATAGCCGAGAAGCTGTCGCAAGACTTATGGGCGTCGCAGATGAAGGGTTCCAAATTCTTGAAGAAGGTCCCGGGACAGCTGTCCCAACCGAGGCTGAATGTGCAGACGCTGTTGCTAGAGTGATAGAAAGAACTGAGCGAGTTCCCCTAGATGCCTTGGGTGGATATGATGGTACCGGATGGCCTGTTGGATCGACCGTCATATTGGATCCACCCTATGATCCGCTTGTAGCTTTTGATCCTTCGGACAATACAGCATCATCCGATCGATCAGCCAAAATTGTTGAAGGTAATATCGGTGTTAAGATCTTAGAATATATTCCTTTTGCGAATCCACTCGGCGGAACTAGTCCAAATGCAGAAGAGATTATAATAAAATGCGAGCTAGTGCCAAACGCACCAGCTCCTGGTTTTCCTCAAAAGGATAGAATCGCCACGCGTTTATCCACAGGTGAAGAAATTACAACAGCCTTACTATCTTATAGAGACATCAATACTGCTCGATCTGCAGAATTAATATGTCATGGCATAAACAATGAATTTTTTCCTGATATTGATATCGCAACCCCGGGCACTAGACCTTTAGACGCGGATGATGTCGCTGACGCGAGGCAAAGAATGCGCCGTCGTTTATTCGGTGACGACAACCCTATTATGCGATCTTTCGAAACAACGGCCGGCCGTGGTCTTGCCGGCGTTATAACTTCGTTGAATTTTGACTGGGGTTTAAACGGTGAAATAAACTGGGACATCGTTGACTTTGGATATCGAGCACCTACCGGTTGTAAGATAAGTATTTCCTTTACCCCAATACACGATATAGTTCCTGGAATAGACAACAATGGAATGATGAGAGCAGCTGTATTCAATGTTGCTGGTTCATCTCCGCATTCAGGCGAAGACCCACACCCAAGCACAAGCGGCGGTTTTGATCGTCGTTCAGCCTCTAGAGAATCAGCACTTCCAGATGCAGATGTAATTGAGTCAGGAACCGGCCCGGGCGCTGGTGGCGGAAGCTAGGAGTTAAAAAATGAATAGATATAGATCAGATCGAAGAATTAGAGGCGGAAAGGTCTTAGCAACAAATTCTTCTATTAACAGAATTAGGACATCAATTAGAAACGGTACCCTTAAAACTCAGCGGTATACTTCAGTGGAAGATGACCGTCTTGATACAGTGGCTGCAAAATTTCTTGGTGACTCCCGCTTATGGTGGGTACTAGCAACATGCTCGGGTATAGGTTGGGGTTTACAAATACCACCTGGGACTATTATAAACATACCAGTTAACCTTGAAAGAATAGCGGCACTAATCTAACATGTCAAATGCAGATAACATAAGAAGGGCAATCACAAAACTAGGGTTCTTCACCGGAGATATCGGTGAGCACCAGTTTGTTGCAAGACTATTAAATCTTGCGTCTTCCGGAAATTCAATCGATCCATCCTCGACTGTTGATGCATTTGAAGCAATGGACGGCAGTGTGGATACTGCGCCTGGGAGCGATCTTGAAAAACTTTTATCAAGCTTAATTGGCTTAACCGATGGCGGAACTTTTACTGGAAACTTTATCCAAGATGTTAAGGACTTTGTTGAAGTTGGGCCAGATGAAATTGAACCACCTGAAAAACTAGTTGCTTCGATGCGGGATCCAGGAGAGAATTTACTGTTTACGGTGACTGCAGAAGAAACTTTTGGTGAAACCGGTCTTGGCTTTTTAAATGCTGTTAAAATGTCTGAGCTCTTAGGAGTAGCCGACATAAACTCAAATTTCGATTCACCTAGTAAAGAGACTCCAAACGTAGCGGCTTACCAGTTTCATAATCCTGCATTAAATTTTTCAAACAGAAGTTCTGGACTCGCAGGAGTTTTTCTAAACCTTTTGCCAACGATAGAAATTTCAAAGTGTCAACCGTTTGTTGATATAAAATTAATTTCAAAAACAAGACAAGTCGAAAACGTCGGCGGCGAAAACCGGATCGGGGATGGAATATCTTTATTACGGTTTTTAGACGGCAAGGCTGTTGTAGATGAGGGTGATCCTTGGCCAGTCGCTTTACCAAAAGGTATGGATCTGCCTTCACAACAAAAATTAGATGCAGAAGGGAATCCAATCTATGATGAAAACGGACAGCCGGTCACAGAGAACGCACCAGCAACTGTTGCAGGTATGGAAATATTTACTAGTCCACAGACTTTGGTTAATGGAAACGAGCCTCACTATGATGTCGGGCCTGAAAGAATTACTCCAATAAATAGACAGGCTAGTGTTATCGATCGCTTCCGTCCTTTTCTGACTCTAAAATCTTTTGACGTCGAAGTAGTACCTGCAAGAGGGATGATTTCCACAAAAAGTGCGTCTATTTCTCTAACGCTGCATGATCGATCTCGGCTTTCTGAAATAGGTCAATTAGTAAAGCCTGATGGCTTAGCAAATATAGAGATACTTGCTGAATATGGTTGGTCTCACCCAGAAGGGTCAAACTCTGATAATCTTTTTGCAACGATGCTTAATGCTCTTCGGGTAAAAGATAAATTTCAGGTTGTCAATTCCTCTATGTCGTTTAATGCAGTCGGCGAAGCGGAGATTCAATTAAAGTTGGTATCGAAGGGCAACAACGATCTTACTTTTAGAATGGTAACTGACAAGGAGGTTGCCCAAACTTTTGATCAGATTAATCTTCTCTTTAGAAAAATACGTGAGATTAAAAGAGCAGTACGGGCAGATCTTGTTGAAAACGAAGAGATGATCGGCAGTCAAGTAATGGGAAAAGCTAATAGCGTATCGGCTTTGATGTCAATGACTGCTGAAGAAACTAGCCAATTACAAAGTGCAATCAATCAAATAATAAACACTCCAAACATAAGTGAAAATTATACTGATTTGGCGACGACAATGCAAGAGGCTGTCGTTGGCGCTCAGAGCCTTGAAACAAAAATTCAAGCTGCAATGCAGGCAAAACAACAAGCGATCGGCGAAGGTGTTGATCCATTTATTAAAGGGTGTCAAGCTAATGGCATACGTTGGTCGAATGATGGTACGAGATGCAGAGGGTATAGTTCGTTTGCTAAAATAGCTCTAGAATTTATTGCAAAACCAATGGCGGCAACGGGAAAATTTGATGAGGTGCAACTGATGTTTTATCCAATCAATCAGTACGCAACCTTTGCTCGAGAAGACGATGTTGGATCTTTTCCAATTAATGTCTCAACTTTTCGAAGCCTATTGAAAGAAAAATTAAAAAAAATGCCGAGTATGACACTAGCTGCTTTTGTCGGTTTCATGAACTCCAGCTTTTTTAATAATATTGCAAGTGACATATATGGTTTTGGATCGATTTATGAAAAAGATCCAAAGACAGGAAAATCTCAGCTTAGAGCGAAGTACGAAGATAGCCAGACAAACAAAACAAAAATACCTGCTGAAAAGAAAAAGATATTTGAAGATGCTTATGGCCCGGGAGCAGAACAGAAGTTCGTAAAGCCATCGATACAAATGTACCTGGAAACTGTTCCTGGTGCTGACGCTGATTCAGGTGGTGAAAATGCAACCATTCTTAGGATTCATTTCTTTGATCAAGCGGCCACATCTTACAGTGGGTTTGCTGAAATGTGGGAGTCTCTAAGAAGCTCTCTGTCATCTAGTATAAATATGGCTGCTGTGTCTGCCTTTAGGGCGAGAGAAGATCCACCAGAAAACGATTCTACTAGAGCAATTGCATTGTCTAATTACTCTGCACATTTCTCTGAACAGATGTCACTATTGGCTGATTTAGACATTCTGGAAGGTGTCGATTCAAATGGTAATTCAGTTCCAATAAACGAACTTGCACCGGCTTTTGACGCAATATCTGGAACAGAAACAGATCAAGCCGAGATTGATGCAATTCAACAAAACCTAGATATACAGTACGTGCGCATAAAAGGAGGCCCGGCAGGACTTAGGTATATGTTCCACAGAAACATGCCGTCAATAAAGTATGGCTCAACATATTCTGCCGTGATCAGCGCAAATCTATCAACTCAGCAGGATAGTAGAATGGCGACTATCCACATGCAAAGAGCTCAGTCTGCTGGTGGCGGACCCGATGGAGGGTCCGACGACGGGCTGCCACTGCGTACTTTTCCTGGCCAGCTGTCGATAGATATGTTTGGCTGCCCATTGATGAATTTTGGTCAGCAATATTTTGTTGATTTTGGCACAGGAACAACACTTGACGACGTCTACGGTGTTACTGGAGTAAGCCATAAGTTTGTTCCAGGTTCCTTTACGACCAGTGTAAAATTTGTTCCGCTGCAAAAGTTTGGTACATACCAGAGTCTATTAGGAAACTTTGGAAAAATGATCACTGAAATCCAGTCACTCGGCGGTGATGCGGAAGATTAAGTTTTGTAAAAAAAACAAAATCTACTTATAATCATAGATGCTAGTAATAAAATCAAAAAACTTTATAACGTCTTCACACCTAATATATGAAAATGGTGGTTATCAATGGGCTTCAAGTATTCCAGAGAATGCAATTGTATCTGATCTAGGCGTAAGATCACTTGAGGAAATTGGTAAAATATTCGATCAACAGATAGAACCGCTTGTACCAGAAAACTACATGAAATCCGCGGACCGATTATCTGTTGCTCCGCCATGGTCACTCTACATCGGCAATAAAAAATTTCAGATGATGGTACAAGACTATGTCGCGCAGTATGAAAGATTAATAAACACGGTCGATGAAAGCATTATTAGTGCACATGCTAACATAAGCTATTTTATTGAAAATCTAGAACCTGCAAATTATGATTTGTCTCTGTTGTTAGAACAACATAGCCACATCGATTCTCATGTAAAGCCGTTCTTGGAAAAGCAAGTACTTCAAAAACCCGTGTATACAAGAAACAAGACAAGAACCGGAAGACTTTCTGTGGTAAAAGGCCCGAATGTTTTAACTATGCACTCTAGTTTGAGAAAAGGTGTTAAGAACGGGTACTGCTGCGATTTTGTATCTATTGAGCCCAACGTCTTACTCGTAAGCCAAGGCCGAGAACCACGGGTTGATATATATGAACACATGCGCAAAGAACTTTTTAGCAAAGATACTTCAAGAGCAAAAGTAAAGATTGCGACTATGGCTGCCCTTTATGGAACAGGTAGAACCGATAAATTTGCTTCCAAAGTTTCAGACTATTTTAACTTAAAAAAAGTTATAAACGAGCTAGAATCTCAGGTTGATAATGACAAAATTATTAATTTATATGGTAGGGTTATTAACCTAGACGGTGCCAGAGATAAGCATCTCCTGGCATTATGGCTCCAGTCTTCTGCTGCCGATGCTGCCATACTAGGGTTTTATAATTTTTCTAAACTTGTTTCTATTGTTCCACACTGGATAATTCATGATGGGCTCATATTTATATACAAGCAAAATGCAAAAAAAATAGAAACACTAGATGTTGGATTAAAATATGAATTACCTATCAAGGTTGAAAAGCTATGAATAAAGCGACTAGACAGTTTTTGAATTTAATTTTAGAAGACAAAAACGATAAAAATAATAAAAAGGCCGACACCGATGGCGACAACAAAGAAAGCTCTAAGAAACCCTCGGAAGAAAACACGCCAGAACCGATAGCACTTCGAAAGGATCGATCGAGAACATCAAACCAATTGTCTCGAGGTCGACCAATAACAGATGCAAATTTATCCGACCTTCGTTATAAAATTTATGAATCTTCGTCGGCAGCACAAGAAATTCTAAAAGAGCTTGGCATAAAAGACCCTCCGTCAGGAAAAAGCTGGTATGACAGAATTGACGCGTTAGTACGTTCTTCCAGAAGCGGCGCTTATAAAGATCTTATAAGAACTTCCTACGGAGTAGAAGATTCAGCCGGCCGTCCAGGAGTTTACGTTGAACTTACGAACAAGTGGAAAGATGATGATAAGGACGGAAAAAGATCTTTTGGGTTTGTGCATGCACTTATAATGGGGGCGAGAAAAGCAGGTTATTTGAAAATAGGTCAAAATTCTCTGAAAAGTTTGAGAATTGAATTAGTTGAAAACGAAGATGCATTTCTCGTTTATTCTGGCAAATCACAATCATGGAACAAACAATGATAAACGAACTAAGAAAAATAATTAGACTCCTTATAGCAGAAGCTACAAGCGATGACTTGCTTGGCGAACCCGATTCATCTGCAGAAAAACATAGAGATGAACCACAGCCTCAATATGACGTTGAGGAGGACGGAGATCAAGATGAAGCAAGCACTGTTGGGGGAATGGGTGCCGGCCTTGGTCCTGCAATGCCTCTGAGTTATGATCCGGAAAAACCGGTGTACGATCCATACAGAAGAAAAAAGAAAAAATAATTCTGTACATTCTCTTGTACCAATATATGATTACTTGTACAGCATATTGAACATTATTAACAATATGTTAGTACTTACACACAACTCATAACACACAGGAGAAAAAAATGAGTAGCAACAATCCGTACGCGCTTCGCGCAAATCTTTTATCGCAAGCCGAAGGTATCTTGATGCAAAGATACAAAATGGAACATGATAGGGTAAGAGAACATGTGCATCTGATGAGTGGGAACTGGGATAAGCCTTTCGACGTAAATACGGTCACTTGGCCCACTTTTCCAACTACTGAAGATATCATCGCTGAAGCTGAAAAACTTTATAGTTTCGTACAGAAAAAATAGTTTGTACATTTGGCTTGTCCATCTGTATAATAATGAGTCTGCATCTTTGGATGTAGGCAAACAACAATAGACAATTAAACAATTAAACAATTAAACATTTGAGGAGTAAAAAACATGGCTATTGATTTTGAAGCACTACGTAAGAAGCTTGGACAACTTTCAGGCACTAATTCTAAGAGAGCACGCTTTTGGCGACCGGAAGAAGGTAAGGAATATAACATTCGTATTATCGGTTTTCAGGATAACGAAGGAAACCCTTTCCAAGAACGTTATTTCTATTATAACATTGGAAATAATCCTGGCTTGCTTTCACCTTACCAGTTTGGTAAACCAGATCCTATCCAAGAACTGATTACAAAACTTCGCGATGAAGGGTCAAAGGAGTCGTATGAGCTAGCAAAGAAACTTTATCCAAAGATGCGTTGTTATGCTGCTGTAGTCGTTCGAGGAGAAGAGAGTGAAGGCGTAAGACTTTGGGCCTTTGGGAAGCAAGTTTACCAAAGCCTGCTCAACGTAATGCTTGATCCAGACTATGGAGACATCACTGATGTTCGTGAGGGTCATGACATCAAGGTACTTAGTACTAAGGCACCTGGAATGAAGTGGGCAACTACTGATGTCCGGCCAAGACCTAAGTCTACTCCTCTTGGCTCGGCAGCCGATGTAAAAAACTGGGTATCGACAATTCCTAACCTTGACGACTTCTACCAGCTTGAGTCATACGAGAAGCTTGAAAGCATTATCAATAACTGGCTTAACGCAGACGACGAAACAGTTCAAGAGGAAACAAAAGAGCATCGCGTAGAGGCAAAGACAGCGAATACTGGCAAGACCTTTAATAAAATCGATGATGCCTTTGCTGACTTGGAAGATTTTGACCTCTAATGCTGGTCATGGGCGTATTCAATACGTTTTTTGGGAGCCGCTTGCGGCTCCCTTTTTTATGCTTAAATGTTTGTACAAACCAGACTTTAGTCGTAAATTAACCTAACAACAGGAGGAAAATTGTGCCTAAAAAAAATGAAACAGGCGACTTCACGTCTGACTTAATTAAGCAGCTTAACAAAGAACATGGAAACAGGATTGCTTACAATCTTGCTTACGACGACAGTCCAACACATGTAAATAGATGGATTAAAACCGGTTCAAGACAACTTGATTACCTTGTTGCTGGCAAGCCGAACGGAGGTCTTCCAGAAGGGAGGATCGTAGAGATTTTTGGTCCACCTTCTATCGGTAAGTCTCACATCGCTATTCAGATTGCCAAGAACACGCAGGAGATGGGCGGAGTTGTAGTATATATCGATACAGAGAATGCAACGTCTGTGGATAACCTAGGTGCACTTGGGGTCGATATAGAAAAGCGATTTGTGTATGTTGATACACACTGTACTGAAGAAGTGTTGTCGATTGCAGAAAAAACAATTCTTAAAGCGAAAGCCTTGCAAAAGGATGTGCCGATTACAATCATCTGGGATTCTGTTGCGGCAACATCTCCAAAGGCAGAACTCGTTGGAGACTATGATAAGGAAACCATTGGCCTGAACGCTAGGGTTATTTCAAAAGGAATGAGAAAAATTACAGGTGTCATCGCAAATGAGAACGTCCTGTTTATCTGTTTAAATCAAATACGAACAAAAGTTGGAGTTATGTATGGAGATCCTACTACTACACCCGGAGGTAAGGCAATCCCTTTTCACTCATCTGTACGAATCAAGTTGGGTGCTGGACAACAAATCAAAGACAAAAAGGGGAATATTGTCGGCATTAATGTTTCTGCAAAAACGATAAAAAACAAAGTAGCACCACCATTTAGAACCTGTAACTTTGAGATTCATTTTGGCAAAGGTATTTTTGAACACGAACAAATGTTCGATGTCTTGAGAAGGTTCTGTAAAGACAATGGTCCTGTTGACTACAAAGGTACACAGGTCAGTATTGATGGAACCGGCGCTTGGAAAACCCTTACAGTTCAGAAAGGAAACAAGAAATTGGTGGAAAAGAAATTCTATAAGACCGAATTTGGGGCTGTTTTAAACGATCAAGAATACAAGGGATATATTGATGCAGTGTTCAATGCGGCTTTTGCAGACGTAATGGGTAACGCTTCCGCGGCAGAACTAGATCACGAAGCATACGAAGAAGTTCGGCAGATTGCTCTAGATATTGTCGACGATGAATTCGTATCCCCGGAGTAAGAAATGAAAACGTTGCTTATTGATGCTATGAATATATTTGTGCGCTCTTATGTTGTTGTACCAAGTATGAGTGAACACGGTCATCATGTCGGTGGCACGTTAGGTTTTTTAAAATCGCTTGGCTCTTATGCAAGAAGATTTTCTCCTGACCGTATTATAGTAATTTGGGAAGGTGGAGGATCACCTCGACGTCGAGCTTTACTATCAGAATACAAAGCTAACAGGAAACCTGTACGATTAAATCGTTCAGATATCTACGAAGATATACCAGACTCTGCAGAAAATTTTAATTATCAAGTTGCAGCAACAACTAGGCTTCTGGCTCATGCGCCTGTTGAACAAATTTATGTTTCTGACTGTGAAGCTGATGATGTAATTGGTTATCTTGCAAAGAACTCGCTCGAAGGAGAAATAATAATTGCTTCTTCAGACAAAGACTTTTATCAGCTTTTGTCAGAGTCTGTTTGCATGTATTCTCCGACAAAGAAAAAAATCATAACGCATGAAGATGTCCGAGAGCAGCACGGCATAAGTTCTGTTAACTTTGCGACTGCTAGAAGTTTTGTTGGAGATAATTCCGACAATATTTGTGGCGTACGAGGCGTGGGTTTGAAGTCACTTGCAAAAAGATTTCCAATGTTAAGAAATGACAGCTTTGTTTCGTGCGATGACATAATTAAATTGTGCCGCGAAGTACCCGAGGCTAAGCGTATAAAGTTTCATAAGGGTATTATCGAAGCAGAGCAAATAGTTAAAAGAAATTGGAAGCTTATGTATCTTGATATATCGAACTTGTCTGCAGACCAAGTTATAAAAATTAAGCAAAAGTCTCAATACAAAAGACCAAATGCGGATAAGATTGGAATGATAAGAAGTTTAATCGAAGAAGGCATTAATATGCCAACCGCTTTTGATCCACACAAATTTTTTCTAAATACAATAACAACAACAACGAGGTAAAAATGAACGCATCAGCTGTTTTTCGGCTTGACGATTCTGGTCCTTCACATTTCAGCCAGTATGGAAAGGCTTTTCAAGAAAAGATATTCCAGGGCTTGATTACTGATCAAGACTGGGCTAAGCAAATGAGTGAGGTTATGAAGCCACACTTTTTTGATCTAAAATATATTCAATATTTGACAGATAGGTATTTTGCTTATTTTGAAAAATACAGATGTTTTCCAACTATGCAGTTGTTGATTACGATCATCCGTGAAGAACTCACTGGTGCAGGCGCCGATGGTTTATTGCGAGAACAAATTGTTGAGTTTCTGCTCCGCGTTAGAGCAAACCCGCATCCTGGCGACTTAAAGTATGCCAAAGAAAAGACTCTTGATTTTTGTAAACGACAGGCCTTTAAAGAAGCACTTGAGCAAGCCGTTGACCTTGTGACAGACGATAAATTTGAATCCGTAATAGACCTAATGAAAACAGCCGTATCTGTCGGCATGCCTCACAGTGTAGGGCATGATTTCTTTGAAGATATGGAAGCTCGCTTTCAAGAGGTTATGCGTATTACTTGTCCAACTGGATTACCTTATCTTGATTCAAAAGAAATTTTAGATGGAGGCTTAGGTAGAAAAGAATTAGGTGTTGTCGTAGCACCGACTGGTGTTGGTAAATCTCATTGGCTGGTTGCTATGGGCGCTGAAGCTATGCGTCGAGGAAAAAACGTTGTACACTACACTTTCGAGCTAGCCGAAACCCAAGTTGGTAAAAGATATGATGCTAATCTAGTCGGTGTGAATTCAAATTCAATCCGCGAGAATCGAGAAAAAATTAAAAAGTTTTATGCTGAAAACGACGACCTTGGAAAACTAATTATCAAAGAATATCCAACGAGAGCATGTTCTGTTAACATGATAAGAAACCATATTGAAAAGCTAAAGATGAGAGGGTTTGTTCCGTCACTAGTTGTTATTGATTACGCAGATATTATGAAAAGCTCTAAATCTTATGACTCTATTAGGCACGAGTTAATGCTTGTATATGAAGAGTTACGTCAACTCGGTCAAGATATGAATCTTCCTATTTGGACAGCATCTCAATCAAATCGAGCTGGTTCCGGTGCCGATGTCGTCGGACTAGAGAATAT
>Ga0163111_10001780_pt1 | contig 13452 bp, 16 predicted proteins | sample CRUFie1St18metaG_FD_109645 | JGI IMG/M metagenome (GOLD analysis project Ga0163111, IMG submission 109645) | Marine microbial communities from the Costa Rica Dome - CRUD Field 142mm St18 metaG | ecosystem: Environmental > Aquatic > Marine > Oceanic > Photic zone | place: Costa Rica: the Eastern...
CAAATGAATAGTCCATATTATTTAAATCTACAAGTCTTCCATAGGCATCTAAAATTCTTATTCTTAGTTTTTTTATATTTACAGGCCCAAAAAATATGCGTTTTCTAGTAGTATCATCCGAATTTACAATACCGGTATCAAGTGTAAAACCTGCATTAAATGCTGAACTAATGGCACCACGAGTAAGTCTAGCAAGAATATTTTCTGAGATTACTGATGCATTTAACACAGCATCGATGGTATTGATACTGTTTTTATTGAAATCATCAAGAATAAAGTAAAAATAGCGAGAACCCCAACCATCAAATACTCCTTCACTTACAAATATACCACCCGCTGGCTTATAAACTGCTGCTCTAAATCCTAGAATCCATCCTAGTTTCATTTGGATTGGTGTTGGATCAATTGGTGGTGATGTTGCAGCGCCATCTAAATCAGGAAATAAATTGAAATAAAGTGATCCCACTCCCGCTGCGCAGTTTATTATCGTTCTCCCTGATTTTACATCAATGGCAACACTTGCCACAGCAGGCGGACCAGCAGGCGGAGTGAGAATACTATTTAATTCAGTCTCCATTTGTTCTCTGGAATAATTGCCATCTGGTAAAGTATATTTTTTAAAATTGCCTGCATTTTCAATATGAAAATAATTGTTACCCAAACTTTTTGAGATTGCAAAATAGGTAGCAGGAATTTCTAAAGAAACTAATTCCAATGAGACCACATTATTAACTGTAACAGGCAAATCTATTGTGAAGTCAGTGCTAGAAGTAGCATAATAATTACTGCGAAATCGCGTATCAATTGATAATAAATGTGATGTTACACCATCTTCCCAGCCACTATGGAAACTAATTGAATCACCCGGACCAGTTCTGTATGGATGTAATTTTACAGCAGGAGGAACACCGTCAGGATTTCTTATTTTTTGTGAGTTTCTTTCAATGATAAAATTACTTCCGTGTTGTGATACAATATTAGGCATAATTTTATGATTTTTATCCACAATATTCTTGTTTAATTTATGATGAACAGACTCTAAAAACGATATTATTTCACGTTGTTTTGTTTCTTCTAAATTCTTGTCTGACAGTATTTGCTTTCTTAGTTTTTTAATTTCTTCTTCAATATCTTCAGATGAATAAGGGAATTTAAGTTTCAAAATCTGTTCAAGCTCTGTTGGCGTATATTTTTCAATATTTAATTCGAAATCCAAATCACTCATTATATAATAAATATGACTATTTTTTAATTTAATTATCATATAATGTTTCAAAACGGAGAGATAAAGAATAATCCATATTATTCAAATCTATAATTCTACCATATTCATCTAAGACTTGCACTTTCATTTTATTTATCCTTACCGGACCAAAATAATCTCGTTTCCAACCTGTATTATAAGATCTATTATTAATTGAAAAGGTATTTGTAGGTAATGTAATTTTTGCTAAAATATTAGGATTTAAAATAGATTCTCCAAATGCACCTATGAAGTAATTATTTACACTTGAATTAAAATCATCTATTACAACATATACATATCGCAATCTCTCTGGATCATAGATTCCCTCACTAACAAAAGCTGTTTCTGTCCAATTAGGCCAAACAGGTCCTGGCCCAGGAACTTCAAAATTATAAATTGCTTCCCTATATCCCAATAACCAACCCAGTTTAAATTGTATAGGAGTAGGATCTGGCTGGCCGGTATCTGTTTGATTAAAAATTAAAGAACAAGCAATTTGACCTGATATAAATGTGCCACTAGGAACAACTTCCACAGCTAAAACCACTCTTCCAGAATTATCATCTATAGTAACTTCCGCCGTAGTTAACCATACGGGGAAAACAAATGATGCTGCAATTTGTTGATTAATTACATTTTGTAATTCCGTTCTACTATAGTTACCATCAGGAATAATAACAATTTCCTCCAAATAAACAGTAGGTGCTAACCTATCAAAAAACTTTATTGCAAAATGATTATTATTGTATTTTTTACCTATTAGAAAATAGGAGTTAGGAAATTCAAAACTTGTTAGTTCCATAGATAAAACCTTTTCAATGGTGGTTGGTAAATTTATCAATATATTTGTTGGTTCTGTTTTATAATAGTTATCTCTGAAACGGGTATCAATATTTAATATTCTTCGAATTATCTTTCTAGGATATGGATTAATAATTTCTGATATGTCTGGTAAAGGTTTCGTAATAACGACATTATGTCCCGTTTGTTCAACATCTACCGGGTTCATTTTTTCCTCTTTAGTGGGTGCGGATATTAGGGATAATAGTCTGTCTTTTACATTAACAAGAAATTGTAACACTTTATTTTTGCTTTCAGTGTCTAAGTCGTGTGATTTAAAAATTCTTTCCCTAAATACGGTAACATTTTTATCTACATCATCTATTAAAAAGGGTGGTGTTAGCTTTAATAATGCCTGTAATTCACCATAATTATAATTATTAATATCTAGATCTAGATCCATATATATATTAATAATCTTTTAATAATTGTTTTCCTTTCTCAATACACCAGAATTGTATTCCAACTGTAGGAAAAATTTTAATGTAACACGCTCCCAATCCTCTATAAAGCCCTGTAAATCCTTCTTGTCGTATGATTTGCCGAAAACAATCTCGTATTCCATTATATTTTGGAACCGATTTATCAAAACCTTGCAATTGTAGTCGTCTACGGACTAAATCAGAAGGATATGTCCAACTAACAGCACTCATACCCGAAACTCCTCCAGCAACCAAATTTACCATATCTTCTGCTTCGATAAATTTTGATAATAATGTTTTATAATAATAAAAAAAAGCAAAATTTAAACCGTTATATGGTGCAAATCCTAATAAACTCATTCCCATTCCTCTATATTTCTCTCTAATAGATGTTTTAAAAAAAGCATCTGTTATTCCTGAATAATGTGATTTATTTGTTTGTAAAGCAAGTCTACTGCGTATAGTTTCAAGAGGATAAACGGAGGACATTGCGGTTAGTCCTGCTAGACTTCCCGCTACTAAATTTTTAGCATTATCATTTTTAATGTAAGGATCAATATTTTTATTAAAAAACTCAAAAGCAGCAAAATTAATTGAGTATTGTGGAAAAATTCTTATACAATTGGTGTAATTACCTTTCCATAAATGACGTATCCCTTCTTTTTGGATCACATCTTTAAATGTAGCATTAGGAACAAAAAAATTTTGTTGTTGCATTTTCATTAATTCTAAAGGAGCTGTGCTAGTTCTTGAAACAATGCCCGACAAACCACCTATTAATAAATCACGATTCATTATATATATTAGTCTTATATCTTTAGATAAATTGAAATAAAGTTAAAAAAATATAACTTATTAGAATGTATAAATTATATTTTGATGGAGCAAGTAGAGGAAATCCAGGACCAGCTTCTTACGGTGGAGTGATTTATAGACCAGATGGTTCTACTCTTTTAACATATAAAAAGGCTATAGGCAATCATACTAACAATGTTGCAGAATATCTAGGGCTTATTGTAGGTCTAAGACATTGTGTAGATCAAAAAATTAATAATGTAGCGGTATTCGGCGATTCAAAATTAGTAGTAGAACAAACAATGGGTAATTGGAAAGTAAAAAGTGAAAACTTAATCAAATTACAACAAGAAGTAAAGCTGTGTTTGCAATGCATAAATAATATAAGTATAAGTCATATTTATAGAAAGCATAATAAAGTTGCTGATAGACTGGCAAACGAAGCACTTGATTCATAACCATAAGACGTGAGCCGGATTTTTCAACCAATCATAATAACAAAATTCATTGCAAAAGTAATGATATTTATTTCCTACTCTTGCAATTTTATTTACCTTATCAAATGGAAATTCAAACATATTGCATAAAATATTACCGCATTGAACTATTTTTGGATGTTCGGTTTTTTCCGAACTAGCAGGCGTAATTTTTTTAGGATCAGGCAGAGCAATTTTTTTCTTTTTACTATCTTTTCTGTTTAATGTGCTACAACAATCTAAGTCCATTTATATTTACTAGATATATAAATCTACCTTCAATTTTTAGTTCTGTTTTTATAGTGCTTTTTTAAATGTTATAAAGAAAAAGAAGTATATAATTGTAAATGGTAGGTCCCATACTAATAGTAGGTTTTATGATGATGTGTTGTGGAGGGGTAGCTTGTTTAGCTTTATATATAAAGTTGCACCAGTAAACTGTTTATTATTTATAAAATATATTTTAAAACAATATTTGTATTTAAAATATATGGAATTCACAAAAGAACGAGAATTAATAGATTTTGTAAAAAAAATGAAATATATGGTTGTTTATCCGGATGCTAGTTCGAAATTATATAAATCTTTACGCGATATTGCGGAAGATATTTGTGTTGATTCATCTACAATATCTAAAAAATTATCATCTGGAGAGAATATTGTTCAGGCAAAAGGAACTGAATATATTTTCTATATTATGAAGATTAATTAATTACCGGTTATTAACACTAGGTGGCCAGGAATATTGACGACTATTGTTACCGGTATCAGGCCAACGGGCAGAATAAGGTAAATCACTATTGTCTTGTGTATCTTTCCAATTATTACCTCCGTCAATAATTACATCTTTTTTTGGGTGTGCTGTTAACAATGATATACGTCTTATCTCATCAGCCATATGTGTTTTTGGATCTTTCTCATCCATAAGCATTACTGCCATTGCGGCATAGTTGTGTAGATCAATAAGTGTGTCTCTAACAGATTCATTGTCTACAAGTTGAATGCCACTTTTTGTAAGGGATGTTAAACGACTGATTTTATCACCCATCCTAACAATAACACCGATTGGACCATATGTGGCAAAAGAATCACCATAGTCCTTGTTTTTTTTAACAAATAATTCATAACCTTCTTTTTGCACTTGTGCTAATTGATCTGGTCGATTCATATTTACTAGTATAAATATGAATATGTTTATATCATTTATTCAGCAAAAATGGTATCTTTATCAATAACTGTTTGATTTTCTCTTTTGATAACATGTAGTAATGTTTTGGAGTTTTCTAATATTTTCATAAATGCTCCTTCTGTTTCTTTAATTGTTTTTAAATATCTATCCATAATAGCTTTCTTTTTTGCTAAACTGTTTTTGATTGCAATTTCTTTTTCTTTGTATTGTATGATTTTACCTTGAATCTTTTTTAATTCTGATTCTTCCTTTTCGATTTGTTTCTGACCATCTTGCTGCTTTTTTCGCAACTCTTTAATGTAGTCTTGAATACTTTCATTGGACACTTGCAAGTTATCCTTCGACATATTTACATAACAGAGATAAAAAAGATTTATTTTTTACACTAATCATATTTTATAGTAAAAAAATCTCCTACATTTATTCTGGGTGCTCCGCCTATATTATAAAAGTATTGTGTAAAATTACCTAGACTTGTAGGTAGGGTTGCTATTACAACAGGGACAGTCAAATTTGTTGTAATTCCTGTAGTATAGTTTGTTAATATTCCCAGTGGAAAAGGTGGTGGTGAAGTTGCTTGTGCTGCCCCTTCAATCCATACTACAATTCGTTGAACGCCTCCAGTTTCATAATTTACAACACCCATCACAGGAAGACCACCAACAGTAGCATCTAATATAAAATTAGAACAACAGGAATATTGCCATCCTTTTGTATACTGTGTTGCAATTATTTCACCAACTGCTGGCGGAGCTGTTAATGTAAAGTCTGTTTTAATATATCCAGCAGTAGGAGCTGGAAGCCATAGATTTAAAGATGATACGATACTAACAGCCCCACAGCATTCAGTAGGAAGTTTTGGAGATGTCTCTTTTCCACAGCCACAAGATGTTCCTGTCCTAGAACGTGGTTGACCTATTTCAGCTGTTCTAATAACAAGAGGTTCTGATCTTATAATGGAACCTACAATTTTACCTATATATCTTTCATATGAACCGTGTTTTTTATTGACTCCTTTACGTTGTTGACTTCCATTTTTACCATAGTTTTCAGCACGTAATTGATTCCCACGAATCCCAGCTCTTGTGCTTATCTGGAGGGATGGCGTTTTATTATCTGAATCTTTCACAATAGCAGCACTCTTTTTTTTAAAAATATGTTGAGAACTATCTAGTCGAACCTTTTTATTTATTCTTTTCATCGTAGTAGCTAAAGATTCTTTACATAATCCTGATGCACAAGGATATCCATTATTATTACCGCAATTAGACATATATAATAGTTTGAAAATTATATATGTTAAAATATCTAAGCTACTGGCAAGCGTCCTTGCGACGTTGAATCTAGTGCCTGCTGACAACAGGTATTAAACCATAAATTGGCAGTCTTTTTTGTTGTTCGTTTATTAGCAACAATAGCAGTTCTTTCTACAACATTCTGGGATGTTTCTTGTCTTAAAACTTTTCCTGTTTTACGTGCCAAATAGCGAGCATATGAACCGTGTTTTTCATCTACTCCTTTTGCTCCTCTTTTTTCAGTTCTAGCTTTATTACCGCGTATTCCTGCCCTTGAACTAGTTTGAATTGAATGCACTAGATCCCCCATTCCTCCCGCATTCATTGATAATTGTGTTGGGGCTTGTCCTTCTCCTTGTGCCAGCCACCGCGTTACAGTTAAACTTTTATTACGCAACAGCTGTTGTGAACTAGGCTTTCGAACCTGTTTGTTTATTTTTTTAGTGCGGTAATATTGGATTTGGAACCAGGCAGGGCTCCCAACAGACGATGTATTTTTTAAACAAGGTCCAGCTCTACACGGATATCCTTTGAGTGGATTACAATTACTCATTATATATAATTAAAAGATATAAAAATTGATTTTAAATAAAATCTGCTATATATTAAGAAACTGAATGGGTGAATGTTTATGCGGAAAGAAGTTCAAAACCTATAATGGTTTACGCAGTCATTCTTACATATGTCAATTAACCAATAGCAAAACAACAGAACAAAATATATCAGAAATTCCATCTCAAGGTGAGATCTGGAAAATGGTAAGTAAATTAATACGAGACAATGAAAAAATGAAAAAAGAAATTCAACAATTACGATCTTCTGTTCTTTATCAACAACGTAAAATTCCTGTTATGCAATTATTAAAGGATAAATGCAGACCTAAGCAAACATATGAGTCCTGGATAAAAAACGGTATAAATTTAGATAATAACGTTTTAAATCTTGTGTTTGATGATGGACAGATACGAGGAGCCATTGCTGCCCTTGAAAATAGTATAGAGAGATTAGATGAGCGTGATATGTTTATACGTGCATTTAATCATAAACGAGATATAGTTTATATTTATAAAAAATCCGGTTGGGTTATTATGTCTACTCAGGACTTAGAACAAATATGGAAATTATTGGTGGCAAAACTAATAAAAAAATTTAATATTTGGGAGAAAGAACCCCATATAATAAAAATGATGAAAACATATGATGGTCAAGGAATATGGTTAAAAAATTTTGAAAAGACTATTGGACAACGTGTGAATCCAATTACAGCCATAAATAAAATAAAACACGGTCTTTATAATTATCTTAAATGCGATCCTATTAAATTTGTTAACTTTTAATTATAAGAATTTCTTTACAAAAGCTTCAGGTGTCATTATAGTAACACCCTTTTCTTTTGCTTTTTCAATCTTGCTGGTAGAGTCATCTGGATCTTGAACTATCAATACAAATACACTAGAACCGACACTGCTTCCTAGTTTTCCTCCTACATCTGCAATGCGTTGCATCAAATTTTTATCGCGAAATCCACTCATAACAATTTTTTTTCCATATAATTTGTGTGTCTTATCAATATTTTTATTTTTTTTAGCTCGTAATTTTCCTTCCAAACCTGTTTCTCTAAGGAATTTTTTGAATGCTGGGATATGTTTAACAAATGTGGATGCTGTTTTACTAGCAAAACCATCTATTTCACTTATCATTTCGCGCTTTTTTGCACTTGTTCGTTTCCTAGTTAGTATATCTGGATAAGCTTCAAGAATGGCTGTAATTCTACTTTTTCCCATTCCTCTACCAAATAGATTACTTGCTACCATAATCTTGATCAAATCCGCGTCCCTTACTTTACTGTGGATAGAATTATACACCTTATTGGCCATTTTTTCTTTAAAACCTTCTACCTGTAGAAAATCTTCAATATCCATTGAAAGTATTTTGGCTAGAGAATCAAATCCCGCTTTTATTATTTTTCTAACATTACCTTTTCCTACTCCTGCTACATCAAGACTTTCGAAAAAGGCTAGAATTTTTTTTTCTATTACGTCTGAATTATCATCAGCATTTTTCAAAATCAAATCCACACCAGTCTCATTCCATTTTACTTGATCCATATTTTCTGGCATCTTAGGTTCATCAGATGGATAAATCACCTTATGAATTTTTGGAATAACATCACCACTACGTATCATTTGCACCACAGATCCTACACCAATGTTATTATCCCTTATGAAAGCAGCATTATGGGCAGTAGCATATTCAATAACAGCACCACCAATTTTTACTGGTTTGATTCTTACTTTAGGTTTCAAATAACCGTGTTTGCTGATTGACCATATAACATCCAATACGGGTGCTTCAACTATTTGATCACTCATCACCATTTTAAATGCAAATGCGTGTTTGGGATTTTTATTTGTCCTAGGATATATTTTATCGTGTTCTACGATTACACCATCAATATCATATGGGTAATTTTCTCGCCAATCCATAAGGAGTTGCGACAAGCTTGTATTATCAATATCATCAACCACCTGATTGATAGCACTAATGACATTCTTTTTCTTTAACCATTTGAATTGATCAGATGGTTTGAGTTCTGGTTCTATAACTTCATAAGCTACAAAATCAATATCACGCCATCTTGCTGGAAATGCTTCTTTCGCATTAGCTGTTCCCGCAATCATATTACGGATGTTTGAAAATTTTTTGCTCCATTTTTTCTTGAATTTATCTTTTGTCATCTGTAATTCCCCACGAATAGTGATACCTTTCTCTTTTGGTAATTTTAAATAAGGAATTGCGTGGGAAATATCTTGTCCAACACGACCATTACCACGCGTGTAAAGTTTAGGTTCATCACCTTCAGTTGAATATAAAGCTGAAATACCGTCTTCTTTTGAACTCAAAACATACCTTTTGGGTTTATTATAACGCTTTTTGTATCTTTCAAGTGCTTTTGAATCGGGTTTTATTTTGTCCATTGACATCATCGCATAAGGTAGTGCTATTTTTTTCTTTTCAACCGCTACTGAACACTGTGTATGGCCTTCATGAATAGCTTCATTATCAGGATATTTTTCTTCAATAAATTCCTTGAGAAGATCATATTGACCATCAGTCATTACACTACTATTATTACAATAATACATTTCATTTGCGTGACGAATCATTGAGGATAATTCTGCTTCTGAAAATGATTTGAGAGCAACATCACCTCGTTTTTTATAAAGTCGAACAAGATTTTGTGGAGTAGAAGTTTTTACTGTTTTTCTTTTTTTTAATGTTTTTTTCTTTTTTGTTTTTGTTTCTCCTTGAACAGGTTCGGCAACATCTTCCAAAAGAACATATGCACCGTGGCCTATTCTTTTTTCTGGTTCTACATATTTCATACCTAAGAACTGAAATATTGCTTGCTCATTAGGAAATACCGTGTTTAGTTTTGTAGTTTTCTTTTTATTTTTCATATGAGTAAATCCGTGTTCATTCATTGAATACCCTAGCTCCAATGCTCTTGCTCTCATAATAGTATTAAATGTTTTGCTGCCTGTGAAATACAATATGGCAAACGGAAATTCTTCTGGTGATGTATACATAAAATCAATTCGTCTTGCTGGTCTTCCCTTGAGTTTAGATATACCTAGTGATTTTGTTTTACCTCGAGATAAAACTTCGATCAAAATCTTGCTGCGAATAAGCTCGTCTAGAAATTTTGAAAACACGGTTTTATCATCATCAGGATCTGAAATAATAATATCAATATCTCCTGAGTTTTGGGCTCCACGTCTGTAGGATCCCACAATCTCTAAGGTTGAGTTAGGATTAGCTACTTTTTTAAATATATTTTGAAGTTTTTTTTGATACTTATCAATCTCACGCCTAGGAATTCGTTTAAGAATATCGTCATAGTGTCTCAATCCTGCTTTTTGAGCTGATGTCAAAAGTTCTTCAGATCTAGAACGTAGCTGATCAATAGTAGTAATTCCCTCTTTTTCTACAAGCTGTTTGGCTTTTTTAGGTCCAATTCCATAAACTTTTGTGAACAAGTGAGCTGGATTATTGCGTTCACGTTCAAGAAGTTTCAGAGTTCCTGTATCAATATATTCTTTAAATTTTTTCATAATCGTTTTTCCTATATGCTGCCTGCCCTTCAACTGGGTAACGTCAGTTATGTCGCCATCATATAATCTAACAGCATCAGCAGCATCACTGTATGCTTTAGAACGGAAAAACTCACCCTTACTTTTCATAAGTGTAGTAAGAGTTTCTAGCAAATCAATTAAAGTTTCGTTAAGTCTTTGGCTACTCATTTTTTGTTCTGGTTTATTAGTTATATTTATTTTTAATTCTTTTGTTTCAATTTTATTTTTTAGTATTTTTATATTTTTTTTCTTTTTTATTGTTTTTCTTTTACCACGCTTGTAGCAGTAACCATAAGTTTTTAAAGTTCTTTTTTTTGGATTTTTATCTGATAATGATGTGGCGCATATTAGTCCTTTTTTTGTTTCTAAACATTTGTCGTGACTTTTATGCCGATAAGTAAAGGGAAACAAACATTTTCCTTTTTTTACACGTTTATTTCGTTCTACTTTATTTTTATTATTAATATCTGTGCCATACCAAACACTCATTATATAAAATAATAATAATAAAAATAAATTATTTAATGCTTTTTTCAGTCGTTTTTTTTGGATCAAAATAGTCAGATAACCATTTTTTAGATAAAAGTTGATCTAAAAAATCAACTTGTTTAATATCTTTAGATTTTTCTTGCTTATGTGTGTCTAGTTTAACTTTTGGTAATTCTGATAAAACCGTAATATCAATATCCATATTTTATTATAATAAAATATAAAAATAATATAATAGAATGGCATTTTATCTGGAAAGTGAAGGACATACTAAAACAATTGTTAACGGAAAAGTGGTGGATGATAGAAGTTATGAAGCTGTTTCTAATGCAAAAGGCACAAATCTTGTTATCCAACAAAATGGTAAGAAATTTTTACTACAAGATAATCCATTATTAAATATTCCAGCAAATCCCAAAAGTTTAATTTTAAGACTAAATTCTGATTTCTTGCATCCTAGAAAATCATCCAAAAAACATAGAAAAACAAAAAAAAAATCAGGTGGCAAATCTAAAAAGAAAAAAAGACACACGAAAAAGCATTAATTTCTCTTTATTTATTAAATGAAGTTGTTAAAAAAAATTAAAAAATATTTTAAAAAATCACACGTTTTTAAAGAGACAGAACTAATTGAATTGGCTTTAGCCGTTTATTTAGGAAGTGTAATGGAGGCCTTTTTAAGAAGTATTGTATCAGGTATTGTAATGCCTATACTAGAAAAATTATTGCCTATCGATATTTTGCACCAACAGTTTAAAATTTTAGGTATGGATCTTAGTAATGTAATGCAAAATACAATTAGTATGATAATAGCGCTTGTATTAGCAAGTTTGATCATAAATTTCAAAAATTATGTTGTGTAAAATAAATACTGGGTTAATATATATGTCTTATTTAAATATATTAACCGGTGAAAATATTGTAGAAGGATTAGTTGCCTCCATAATGATTGTGCTATCATATATGATATTGCGCAATTATTTTAATATAAGTAAACCTGTGGCAACAATGGGAGGATGGTTTATTACCTGGGGATTAAGAAAATTTTCTGTAAATTTATACAGATATCTATATAAAAATCACGGGATTTATATTCAACCACTTCGTATTGATATTTAATTTTTAGCATATATTTCTTTCATAATAGGGGAGTCCTTATTATATAAGAGACCGTTACGTTTTTTAATATAGTATAGTTTTGCAAATTCTTTTTCCATCATATTTAAATATTGTTTTGAAGCATACATTAACTGAACAATTGTATTTTCATAAGAAACTGATTCAATATAAACATATTTTGCCGCTTTACAGAATTTTAAAAATTTGGCAACTTCTTCATCATTTTCTTCAAAAATAAAAGTCATTACATAATGGCTGCGTTTTAGTGTGCGTCCGTGGCCAGACATTTCATAATTATAATAAAAATTTTCGCAACCGTGTTGTAAAGCTTTTTCTTCAAAAACTCGTCTTGTTTCCGTAAGATCTCCCTTTTTTCTAAGGTTAAAACTCAACTCTATCGTATACCCCATTGATATACCTAAAGATTTTAGCCTCGCCAGAAAAATCTATGATGTTTTTTTTTATAGTTTCCAAATAAGTAGAGAAAATAATTTATGGTTTTTATTTTATTTTCATTTTCTAGTAGTGAAAAATAAAATAAAAAGGTAAAATGTGTTGTTATAGTATATATGTCCGGATCTAGATTTAGAAGACAAGGAGGTTACAAAAATGCAAGAAATATATCAACTGAACATTTTTCGGTAGAAACTATTACAATGGATAATGCTATTGTAAATGAAAAAATAAATACAAAATTTTTAGAAGCTAAAGGCTACATAACTGTAGGGAAAGCACAAGTAGCTGAAGGGCAGAGCGAGGCTTTCTCGAAATTTCCAGAAGGCACCTTGTTATATACACCCACAACTTCTGCTGGAACAACAGGTCATCTTAGTATTTTAGTGAAATCTGCCGCTCCTGTAAGCGAAGGTGGAACTTCCGGTTGGAATGGTGCAAATCAATGGGATACAATTATTATGAGCAGTGTTACAGGACCAAATGCCGCACAAGGAGGGTGGGATTTGAATGGTAGTCATTTATATAATCTTAATGGTGGTGATGTTTATATTGGACACGGTGAAGCAGGAACACACGCCGGAAAATTACACATTAGAACTGATAGTCAACAATCAATAACAATTCAAGACAGATTTTTAATAATGGAATCCTGGAGAAATTCTAATGGAACTGGTTCAAATAGCACAAACGGTGAAGATGCAACCGCATACTATTTTAGTTCCAATAATAATGATGCTTCAGAATTTACAATGAGTGGAATAAACAAATATAATAATAATGGAACAAATAATAGCACTGCAACACCCTGGGTATTAACTAATCCCGGAACTACATTCTTTCATTATCAACAGAGATCAGATGTAGCAGGTATAACAGGAGCATTTATCAACTTAACACCAGAAGGAACAACTGGATTGATAATAAAAAAAATGGGTTCTTCATCTACTAACTGTAATGTGGGTATCGGCACGAGTGAACCCACATTTAGA
>Ga0163111_10001781_pt1 | contig 13450 bp, 12 predicted proteins | sample CRUFie1St18metaG_FD_109645 | JGI IMG/M metagenome (GOLD analysis project Ga0163111, IMG submission 109645) | Marine microbial communities from the Costa Rica Dome - CRUD Field 142mm St18 metaG | ecosystem: Environmental > Aquatic > Marine > Oceanic > Photic zone | place: Costa Rica: the Eastern...
ATTAGAGGGGCTGCTATTTTGAGAGTACACAATGTTAAAGCAGCAAGCCAAACAGTAAAAATCATACAAGAGTTAATGAAATAACAATTAATTCCATTGACTGATCCTGCTATCCAGTTGGAAAACCTGACCGGAAACGCTCATCATTTTTTCGTGGAGGAAAAGAATAAATTCTGCAGCCGACTCCTTATTATTAAATACTCTTAAAGCATGCTCTTCTAGAGATCTATTTTTAGCATCCCCTTTAACATCGGCAGTAAATTTCGTTTCCATCCATCCAGGCAGCACACAATTAACACGAACATTTCTTTTACCTGATTCTAATGCAAGGCTTTTAGTCAAACCAATTAGAGCTGCCTTGGATGAAGAATAATTAGTCTGCCCCTTGGGGCCAGAAAGAGATGAATAAGAACCTATATTAATTATGTGACCTAACTGGTTCTTTAAAAAAAGTTTTAAGGCTAACTTGGAACAAAGAAAGGCTCCTCTTAAATTCACATTCATAACTTTGTCCCACGATTCTGGAGTCATCTTAAGGGAAATCTCATCATCTTTTATTCCTGCATTGTTAATTAGCAATCCAAGATCTCTTGTGACTTTCGACTTAAAAAATGCATCTACAGATTCTCCATCTGTGACATCTAATTCGTACTTATCAGGACATAAGACCTCATATCCTTGGTCTCGTAAATTAGCAGCCATTTCTTTAGCTAAATCACCTAAACCACCAGTAATTAATACTTGCGACGACTCTTTGTTTTTATCAGTCAAAGAACAATTCTTTTTAAAGTTTAATTATCTTTATTTATAACTGGAATTTTTGCCCCTGACGATTTTAACCATTTACTGAGTTCATTTGAAAGCTCAACCTTCTTATCTGGATTCTTCTCTGAAAGATCATTCTTTTCAGAATCATCAATCGCAAGGTCATATAATTCCTCTTCACCGTTTTCATACCACCTAATTAATTTATAAGAACCTTTTCGTATCGATGATGATGGGCGATTACCAGAACCATGATAATGAGGAAAATGCCAAAATAATGACCTATCTTGAAGCTTCAATCCTTTGAAAATAGGACTGAGATCAACACCGTCTAGATGTTGTTTAGGATTAGATTCTAAACCAGCAACATTCAATAAGGTTGGATAAACATCACAAGTTGTAATGGGTATATCACTTACTGAACCCGGGATAACTCTACCAGGCCATGAAATTATGGTAGGCACTCTAATACCCCCTTCATAAAGCCATCCTTTACCAGCTCTGAGCGGCAAACATGATGCAGGGCCAACTCGTAAATTTTTTTGAAGCGTCGACAAACCTCCGTTATCAGAGGTAAATATAATTATTGTCTTTTTGAGTAAATCCAATTCATTGAGTTTTCGCATTACTCTTCCAACACTACGATCAACGCTCTCTACCATAGCGGCATATTCAGGATTATTCTGCGTTATCCTGGTAATGGCATTCTTCTCAGGACGCGTTTTTATTTTGTTTGCAGTGCCGGTATCATCTAACCGCTTTCGATATTTTTCTGAATCAGCTTTTATAGCTTGTATCGGAGTATGCACGGAATAGTGAGACAAGACCGTAAAAAAAGGTTTATCAGCATTACTTTCAATGTATTTAGTAGCCTCAATGGAAATTAAGTCAGTTAGATAAGAATTCTTATTAGCATCAGAAAAGTCAGGTATATCCGTCGGCTTTAGAGGAATTTTAGGAAGTTTATTATTACGTCGAAATGGATAATAATAAGATCCAGGAGAACCAGCCCTATTTACTCCACGATGATAATCGAACCCATGGAAAGATGGATGATCTTCATTTCTGCCACCTAAATGCCATTTGCCAAAATAAGCTGTCTGGTAACCCGAAGATTTAAATGCCTCTGCTAAAGTAATTTCTTCTTTGGGTAGAAAAGAGTGATTTTTAGGAGTAATAAGAATTCTACGCTTTTGTGAAGCCCCTATCCAATCAGTAATACCAAATCTTACCGGATGCTTGCCAGTCATTAGCGATGATCTAGTTGGTGAACATACTGAAGATGATGAATATGCAGCCTTAAACTTAAGCCCAGAGGAAGCTAGCTTATCGATGTTTGGAGTTAAATGATACTTGCTTCCATAGCACCCCAAATCTGACCAACCTAAATCATCTATAAAAAATACAACAACGTTAGTTTTTTCAGCCTTTGAGTCGATATCATTAATCTCTTTTGTATTTCCGACTGCCTTTGGCAAGGCAATGAATGAAAGCCCCAGTATAAATAAAATATATTTATCAATCATTAGGTTCGCGTGTTAAATTTTCATCTTACAAAACATCTTTACGTTGAAATTATTATTTCAGAGAAGAGTTTATGTTAATTACGAAGCCAGCTCAATTTCTACAATTTCGAGTATATATTTTTCGCGTGTAGAAGTCCGGGTATCCTTTAAATGGCGATAAACTTTTAATGCCTCCCTCTTTGGAAGCTTCTCGGCAAATTTAAAACAATAACTAGTAGATTTAATTCGAGAGTAGCCCTTTTCTTTCTGTTCAGCTTTAAGAAACAATTCTAGCGTAGAAGAATCTGCAATCTGCACCAATCCCCAAAGCCCTAATAAACGACATCCTTCATCTTTACTTTCCAAAGCCTCAATAAAAAAGTCTTTTGATCCTTCATCCTCCAATTCTGCTAAACCGTGTAAAATATTGCAGTAAAGGCTTAAATTATTCTTAATTTTCGGTAAAGCGTTGCGAAATTGCTCTGCTGAATTTTTTCTTATAGCAATCAATGCTTGAGCAGCATCATCAGCAATGCCATTAACAATAAGAAAAGCACCAATCGCAGGAACCACTTCGCCTCCTCCACAAATCTGAAGTTGGCGTATAATAAAAGCCTTAACTCTATCAGGATAATTTTCTGAAAGAGCCCTTGCTAGAACCAAAGAAAATTTTGCACGTATATCGCCTTTTAATTTCTTATCATAATTTGGAATTCTAACAGCCATAGTATGAAGTAAATGACGAGCTTGAATATCATTACCTTCTGCACCAGGATCCAGCAAACGCTTCACAAGCTCAGAAGCAACTAGTTCTGGATTCTGCATTGCTTCCCGTACCGATTTTTCAGTTTTCTCTTTGTTAATCTCACTGAGAATACCGCGATTAGCTGGTAATGGAAAGGAGTCAAGATATGGTTGTATGTCCATGATGTTGTAAAAAAATAGTTTAAATATGCCAAGGTGAACGCATTGGAACATTCAGAAAACGATTGGCCTCTTCATCGCCAATGAACTGCTCTTTGTCAGGATCATATTGTAATTTGCGCCCAAGACGGATTGCTAAATTAGCAAGATGAAGAATACAGGCTGCGCGATGAGCGGCTTCAGGGTGACCTCCTGCTGGTTTTCTCTGTTTAACTGCTTCACCAAATGAAAGTAATGGTTCTGGGTCAGGCATAGCTTTTATCTTTTCTTGATCTTTCTCAGAAAGTTGAGATAACGAAACCTGCTTTGACTTTTTCCTGTCATATCCAGGGCCCCACTCATTACTGTCCATAACAAATGTAAATCCGTCTGAGTATTTCAACTCAATCCATGCCCACATACCTGTCACATCTGGATGAGATGGTGGCGCAAAGGCTTCAATAGAAACAGGGCTTGTGTCATCTTTACCATAAATCCATTGCTGTGGATCAAAATGGTGTTGACCCATATCACACATGCCACCGCCTTCATAATCCCAGTAATTCCGATGAGTGCCTCCAACTCTAGGCGGCACATAAGGTTTGAATGGGCTAGGACCACAATAAAGATCCCAGTCAAGGTCCTCGGATGGAATCTGAGGTTTCAAACCTGGCTTCCCGCTCCAATTATGGAGTTTAAGGCCTCCTTTTTTAATATGAACTCCTGAATTTGGATTCAATAACCCACTGCGCATGATCTTATGTATAGTTCTACTTGTACTACTACGAAATGCCCCAAAACGACCAAATGTACCAATCTGAAAAATTCTTTTATATCTCTCAAAAGCTTTAACTACTGCTCGACCCTCCGCAATAAAGCGCGTCATGGGCTTTTCACAAAGAACATCCTTCCCCGCTTCTGCTGCTGCGATAGAAATTAATGCGTGCCAATGAGGAGGCGTCGCAATAGCCACTAAATCAACATCAGGATTTTCCAATAATTTTCTAAAATCATTGTAAGTCTTAGCTTTCGGGTTTTTTCTTTTTACGTATCCATCAACACGAGATTTTTGAACATCACACGCTGCTACCAGCTTGGATGGCAAATCTTTTACCATTCGTTCATAAGTTCCTGGTCCTCGTCCACCACAACCAATGAGGGCTGCACCGTAAGTCTCACTCGGCGGAGTATGCCCCTGACCACCAATCACGTGTCTTGGAACAATCTGGAAAGAAGCCGCACTTACAGCAGAAGTCTTGAGAAATTTTCTGCGATTACTTTTCATTCATAATTTTTTACCGGAAAAAATCTACTACTACAAGATAGAATCACAAACTTGATCGAACCGAATGAGAAAACTTTGAAGATTTCTCTTAATTTGTTTACTCATAGTATGAAATCTTGTATCAAAAAATAGAGAGAAATTGATCTTATAGATATTACATCTAGAGTTTTTTTAGTGACTTTACGAATAAAACCCCAATAACACTCCACAGTGTTATAATTTGAAGCTATTTAGAGATAGCTTGCGATAGATTACGAAAATATGTAATTACAGAAAATCTTAAATAAGACCAGCTTTTTTGAGAGTCACGTAGGCTCCGTTTTTAGCAACTGTTTTAAGAGCCCTCGCTGTAAGTTTAACTCTAACGAATTTATTTAGCTCAGGAACCCAAATTCGCTTGTTTCTGAGGTTAGGTGAAACATCTCTCTTGACGACTTTAGTCACGTGTCTACCAATTCCACCTTTTTTCTTAGCTAATCCACTACGATGGATTTTACTTCCACGACGCACTCGTGCTCCTGTAATTTCGCAAACTTTAGCCATAATTCTTATCCAATCGTTATATTGAGGGGGGCGCCTAGAATAGATGAATTATGGCTATGGTCAAGGAATTTTGGTCATTTTGATGCTCCAAAACCTTGATTTAATAGACCTAACATATTAGGCATTTATCACAATGCATGAATTTGACTATCAAAATGGAAGATTATACTGCGAGGGAGTTGATCTCGCTGAACTCGCATCTATTCACGGCACACCACTATATGTCTATTCCGAAAAAACGATAATAGACAATTTTAAGAGGTTAAGTTCTGCTCTATCAGATCTAGATCACAGAATCGCTTTTGCAGTTAAAGCTAATTCGAACTTATCTGTTTTAAAAATACTGAATGATGTCGGCGCAGATTTCGATATTGTTTCTGGCGGTGAATTATTCAGGGTACTAAAAGCAGGCGGTTCTGCAAATAAATGCACATTTGCTGGAGTTGGTAAGACAAGAGAAGAAATAGAGTACTCTCTAAAAGAGGGTATCTACTCATTTAATGTAGAAAGCGAAGCCGAACTAAGGTTCATTAATCAAATCGCTAAAGAGTGTAATAAAGTTGCTCCAGTAGCAGTCAGAGTTAATCCGAACGTTGATGCTAAAACTCATAAATACATATCGACAGGGAAAAGTGAAAATAAATTTGGAATCGACTTTGAATTTATAGAAAACCTTTATTCCAAAGCTTCTAAGGAATTTAAAAATGTTCAACTTAAGGGACTCCAAATGCATATTGGCTCCCAGCTGACTGAGGTTAAACCATTTTTAGAAGCAGTAGAAAAAGTTTCACCTTTGGTAGAAAAATTAAAAGCGACTCATGGAATTGAATTCTTTAGTATTGGTGGGGGTATAGGAATAATCTATGAAGACGCTCTAGCAAGCGGCAAAAAGGATTGGTGGGATAATAAAGATCCAAACAATAAGCCATTGACTGTTGAAGAATATGCAGAAAAGCTTATTCCTACACTAAAAGCTCTTGAAATAAAAATCTTACTAGAGCCAGGAAGGTACATGGTAGGCAATGCTGGTGCATTATTATCGCAAGTTTTATACAAGAAAATCGGAACAGCTAAAAACTTTGCAATAGTAGATGCCGGAATGGGCGACCTGATTAGGCCCGCATTATACCAAGGCCATCATGAAATAGTCCCTTTAATTCAAGATGCAAAAGACAATCAAGTCGTAGATATCGTTGGTCCCATATGTGAAAGTGGCGATTTTTTTGCACAAAATAGAGAACTTCCTCACCTCGAAGAAGGCGACCATATAGCTTTACTTAGCGCGGGAGCTTATGGATTCGTGATGGCATCAAATTACAACTCAAGATCATTTCCTGTGGAAATTCTCGTTTCCGGAAATGATCACCATATAATTAGGAAAAGACAAAGCTATGATGATTTAATTAGAGGTGAAGAATTATAATAGGGTTTTGTTTGCTAACTAATAAGCTCATATGATTTTTAAACGTTCAATTAATGTCGTAGCACTCACTGCTGCCTTAGCTCTCTTAGGGGGCAACGATTCAGAGGCCATATTTGGAAAGAAAAAAAATATTAGCTCTAAGAAGAGCACCTCCGGTGAATATATTATTATTAGTGGAGGCCCTGCTTTAAGGGAATGGGAAGACTTAAGAAAAAAGAAATATCAACACGATAGATGGTGGGGTAATTTTATTAGACCAGCGAGGGTTAGAATTCAAGAATTGAGAAAAGATTTTGGTGAAAATTATGAGATAACTTGGCTAGTTTATAAGCCGAGTTATGAGGCTCGTGCTTCAGAGGATAAAAACCCTCTAATCTCTTGGATCGAATCAGTAGAAAAGAAATACAATGTTAACTTATTATGGATAAAAAATGGTGGCGACATCATCAATCACATCAATGAAGGGAGAGATAGAAGAAAAAAGAAAATTGATGGATTCGAATATTACGGTCACTCAAACCGGCATGCTTTTTTAATTGAATACAGCAATGAAATTATCGGAGCTAGTACAGTATGTTTACATGAAAATGAATTAAGGAAAATCGATAGAAGGTCTTTTAATAAGAGAGCTAATTGTGTTAGCTACGGATGCAATACTGGTGAAAGCATGGCAAAAAAATGGAGGCAAGCCACTGGAGTTAAAATGAGAGCCGCTATTGGTAAAACTGATTACTCTAACCCTTTAAAACCTGTAATTGTTCCTCCAGGTTACTGGAACGACTCGAAGTTCAGATTAAAACCTTTAAGAAGGTAAAAAAACTCGCACCTTGGCAAAAAGATTCTATTATAGTGCTAAGAGGAATATTTCATAAAATACTTTCCACCAAAAAAGTGAAATTTCAGGATCTAAAATCATTATACGAACTGCCTTTTTTTGAGCTTCTCACCAAAGCTAGAGAGGTCCATGATCTAAATTGGCCTAAAAATGAAATTCAGCTATGTACTCTTCTATCCATTAAGACAGGAGGTTGTAGTGAGGATTGCTCTTATTGCGCCCAAAGCGCTCGATATAAGAGCGGTGTAGACGCTGAAAGACTAATGCCTAAATGCGACATACTCGATAGAGCTAAAGCAGCTAAAGAGAATGGTTCCACTCGTTTTTGTATGGGGGCAGCATGGAAAGGAGTTCGAAAAAATACGAAAAGATTTGATGAAGTTATAGAAATTGTTAAAAGCGTTTCTGAACTTGGTATGGAAGTATGCACAACTTTAGGTGAGCTTGGTCCAGAAGAAGCTAAAAGTCTCAAAGATGCAGGAGTCACCGCATACAACCATAACATTGACACTTCGCCTGAGCATTACCCAAATATTGTAAGTACTCATAAATTTGAGGACAGACTTAACACTATAAGGAACGTCCAAGATGCGGGCATGTCAGTTTGTTGTGGTGGCATTCTTGGGCTTGGAGAAACTGTGGATGACCGTCTCAAAATGTTGGAAATATTATCAAATTTCAATCCTGCTCCAGAAAGCATACCCATCAACAAGCTAATGCCAATGCCTGGGACCCCACTCGCGGGTGCAAATCCTGTAGATACATTTGATGTAGCTAGAACTATTGCTTGCGCTAGAATTTCAGTTCCTAATGCGAAAATTCGATTATCAGCTGGAAGAACCGCACTTAGTGAAGAGGCTCAAGCATTATGTTTCTTTGCAGGTGCTAATTCTATTTTCTACGGAGATAAGTTACTTACAGCAAACAATCCACAAACAACTCAGGACCTTAAATTACTTAAAAAATTAGGAATTTCGCCTCAATCACCAAATCCTGAAATGGAAGCTCCAGAAGCCAATTCTCAATTACCACTAGCTCCACAAAGCGCGTAAAAAATTTTCACTCTGAGTCATTACTTAAAGATGAAGGTTAATTTTCTGTTGATATTTTTTTTGTTGATTCATTCAACAAAAGCCGCTGCACAAAATAATGATAATGTTCCTAGAACATATGCTCCCACCCAATCAAGAACCAAACAATCGCTTTATCCATGGCGTAGAAATATAACAGCAACAATCTTTTGGATTGGTGAACGGCCAACTGCAAACAATCCCACGCATAATAGATCAAGTTCATGGGACCCTGATTGGATGAAAAACTTTGGAGGATTCGACGATCCAAATCCAGCAAATAGAACTCGAGATTACAGGCCAAAAAAATTCATACCAAAACTAAACCCTTTTTACGTTGCCTTGCCCTACAACGATAAAGTTAATTACAAAAAAACTAAAACAAGCGCAAAGAGAGTAATTCCATGGTTTACCAGAACATTCAAAAAAGAAGGGCAAAGCGTTTGTCATAACAGGTGGGTTGCAATTCATTACAAGGGTAAAATTTGTTGTGCGCAATGGGCTGATGTAGGACCATTTGAAACTGATGACTGGGCCTATGTATTTGGAAAATCTAGACCTAAAGCAAGAAAAAATAATGGAGCAGGAATAGATTTATCACCCGCTGTCAGAGATTATTTAGGAATCACTGGAGCAGATAATAAGTGTGATTGGAGATTTGCAGAGCTAAGCGAAATTCCCTATGGACCATGGAGAAAATTTGGTCAGAACAACTACTTTGCCAATACACCAAGATATGTCGACAAGACAAAAAAAAGGGAAATTGAGATATTAAAACGCGCCAGAGAAGCGTGGCTAAGGAGAAATCAAAGATAAAAAACCCGGCCCCACATCTGGGACCGGGTTTTAGATTAATTGCTAATAATAATATTTTACTAGGCTGCAGGTGCAGGCCAATCGTTATGATATTCTTTGTTAACGTATTTATTCGCTTCGTCGTTATTTGTAACTTTAATTTTCTTGGAGTCCCATTTCAATTCGCCTTCACAACGAAGAGCAACATTACCAAGTAATACTGTCTCACTAAACGGGCTAGCATATCCAAAATTAGAACCAGGATAATCAATTGGTTTCTTGCCAGTTGCAGCCAAAACAAACTCTTTGTAGTGGCCTACTGATCTTTCAATAGTTTTCTTTGGCCTTCCAATTTCTCTCATCTTAGCTTCTGGAATAATTCTAGGGCTATCACCGTAGTCGCCAGCAGACATAATTGATGATTTATCACCAACAAATATACAACCAGTTCCTGGCAACTTACGTCCTAGTCCTAATGCAGCATCCGGCTTCTCACCACCATCATACCAATAGAAATCAAAAGCAGGTCTGCCATCTTTTGCAGGGAATTTCATTTTAACGACAGAACTTTTAGGAAAATTCCCATCAATCATTTCTGACTTTTTAACACATTCTACACTGGTTGGAGCACCTGGATCCATGGCCCAGAAAAAAGCATCCATTGTGTGACAACCCATATCACCCAAAGCACCAGCACCGAATTGCCAGAAACCACGCCACTTAAATGGATAGATACCTTTTTTATAAAGCTGAGTCTTAGGAGCTGGACCAAGATATACATCCCAATCAATATTGTCCGGAATTGGATCAGCTTTCTTTGGATTAGCTACAGGTTGTGGCCAAACAGGTCTGTTGGTCCAGCAGTGAACTTCAGAAATCTTACCAAGTGCACCCTGCTGAATCCACTCAACCATTAAACGATTACCTTCATTTGAGTGGCCTTGATTACCCATTTGAGTAGCCAGCTTATACTTATCGCGAGCAATTCCGAGCTGGCGAGCTTCCCAAACAGTATGAGTAAGGGGCTTTTCACAATATACGTGCTTTCCAAGCTTCATAGCCATAATAGCAGCCGGATAATGATGATGATCAGGAGTTGCGATTGAAACAGCATCGTAATTGTCTTTTTCCTTCTCAAGCATTTCACGATAATCGCGATATCCTTTAGCTTTTGGCCACTTACTTTTCGCTGAGCCCCACTTTGACTCATCAACATCACAGTAAGTGTTGCATATGCAACCTTCTCCAGCAGCCATGTTGACGTGTGCACCAGCGCGGCCACCTGTACCAACGTGAGCAATTCTAAGTTTTTGACCATGATGGTCAGCGACGAGGATATTTGGAGCCATCATTGCACCACCACTTAAAGCACTGGATGTTTTGATGAAATTCCTCCTTGATAGGGGTTTTGTTTTATTACTCATGATCAATAGTTTTTCGTTATGAATTTATGTAAAAGTCTTCTATAAATATTATTATTAAAGTTAAAAATTAGATCGATTTAATCTTGATGTTTCTGTATGCCACTGGCCCATGGTCACCTTGGAACATGATAGGACCTTTTGCAGCTTCTTTTCCTGTTACCCCACTTGGAGTTGGCCCCTTCATTTCAACGTTTTCGTGCAAAATTTGCCCATTAAGCTCAACCTTAATAAACTTAGCATTGCTTACTTTCTTCCCACTTCCATCATATCCTGGGGCCTGAAAATCAATAACATATTTCTGCCACTCTCCAGGCTTCTTACATGCATTCACTTTTGGTGGTTGAGCTCCATAGATAGCACCCATGTCACCTCCTCCAAGCTTAGCTTTTCCATAACTATCTAAAACTTGAACCTCATATTCACCCATTACATAAATACCTGAATTTGCTCCTTTGGGAACCATAACTTCCAATTCGATACGAAACTTTCCTCCCCACTTCTTAGAAGAATAAATATCCCAACTCTGACCATGCCCAGAAACTTTATTAATCATTGCTCCATGACCTTCTCCAGCATTTAATGTTTTTGGATTCTCTTTGGATTGAGTTGGAATACCCACTACCCAAGAGTCCTTACCTTTTGCTTTCTTTTTTGTAGACCAACCTTTGAGATCTTTTCCATTAAATGGGGAACCAGCATGATGATCAGCAAAGACGAAGCTTGAAGTCATCATCATTATTGTGAGTAGTGTAGAGAATTTCATTATCATTGATAGTTAAATGCTTAATTATGGGGATATCTCAACGAGAGGTGACAATTGTCTAGAATTTTATATGAAATGGTCAAGCCTCAATTATCAATCAAACGACTTAATTTTAGATAAAATCATACTTATTCGTAAGATCTATATCAATTAATCACTGATACCTTAGATATTATTCGTTTTCAGCCAAGTACCTCTCAGCTTCTAGGGCAGCTTTGCAACCATCACCAGCTGCAGTGATAGCCTGCCTATAAACATGATCTGCAACATCGCCAGCTGCAAAAAGGCCTTCGACATTTGTTTTTGTACAGCCAGGAACTTGGATAATATAACCATTCTCATCAGTATCAACCAACCCTTGGAGAAATTGTGCATTAGGAACATGACCAATTGCCACAAACACACACTTTAAATCTAATTCTTTTTCCTCATTAGTTTTTACATCAAGAACCTTCACTGATCTCATTTCACCATCATCATCAGTTAGGTATTCGGTAACCTGACTATTCCAAACCGGTTCAATTTTTTCATTATCGAGCGCTCTTTCAGCCATTATCTTAGAAGCTCTGAGTTCATCACGACGATGAATTAAGTAAACTTTGGATGCAAAACGCGTTAAGAAAGTTGCCTCCTCACATGCTGAGTCTCCACCACCAATTACAGCCACAGGAACATCTCTGTAAAAAGCTCCATCACAAGTAGCACAAGAAGTCAGCCCATGACCTATCAATTTTTCTTCACCTTCAAGGCCCAAGTGCCTTGGAGCTGCTCCAGTAGCGACTATCACAGTTTCAGACTCATATTCCTGATCACCGCAAATAACTGAAAAACTCTGGTCATTTTTCTTTACTGAATCAACTTTTTTATATTCGATTCTAGCGCCAAACTTTGTTGCCTGTTCCTGCATTTTCATCATCAGTTCTGGCCCCATAACACCTTCAGGAAAACCTGGATAATTTTCAACTTCAGTCGTTGTCGTCAACTGGCCTCCTGGTTGATCACCTGCCAAAACCAGCGGCGAAAGGTTAGCTCTTCCTGTATATATTGCTGAAGTCCACCCAGCACAACCAGTTCCAATAATTATAACTTTTTCCATTGTACATGATTATGACTATAATATTGCCAAGGTCAAATCTGACTTCAATTTCTATTACGAAGCAAATATTTCAGCAATAGATTCAAACGATAAGAAATTTGATACCAAGGGCTGAGAATAATCTTCACGAGACTGCTGCCAAGTTGCCAGAATTCCATCATTCGTTACGATTGTTGACACATAACGGCTACATCCAGTTCCTTGAGGGGATATAAACATCGGAAAATCATCAGAAAACCTCATAATTTCCGGAAATTGAGAATCATACCCAATTCCCATACCTCCGATCTCTTCACATGAGAAACCACGAGGCCTTTTAGTGCCAGCAAGGTTCTCATCCAATGACCTTAGGCATTCAGCGCCATCATAGAAATATAATGACATGGGCATCTCATCCTCTAAAAGACCAACTCTAGGAATTTTTAATCGGTCTGTTATTCGGGTGCATGCAACATCCCACGAACGACCTCGTTCGATAGCATTAAAGGATTTAATACTGAATTTTTCTTCGCCTAAACCTCTAATAGCAAGACCAGTATTTGAGCTCGCCCAAGTAAAAGGGTGGCTACAGAAAAATAGACCCACTCCTCCTCCTTCCTCGCTTAAGTTAAAAGAAACTGGATCCTTAAGGTGCAATGCCCCAAGATCTTCAGTTCTTAAAACTCTTTCAATACTTTCAACATTAAGCTGATCAATTGTAGGAGCTGTAATTAAATCAATATCCCAAACACCAGTGCCCTTTTTCTGAAAACTTATTACCTCCTTTGGGTAAGAACGGTTTTTCTCGGTAGATATGTACAGCTCTACTCCCGAATTATTAATTAAAAACGAAGACCCTTCTATAGAAACAACCTCCTCATTATCATGCTCTAAATCGGATTTAGAAAAGGACTTAACCTTTTCCCATGGACCACATATAGAGGAAGATGAAAATATAGCCAACTCTAAGCCCCTCTCTCCTGCCCCAATCCCTGTTCTCGAATCTCCGTCATTACGATACCGGCCACAAAGCCAAAACATACCATCATGGTGAATTATATTTC
>Ga0163111_10001782_pt1 | contig 13450 bp, 14 predicted proteins | sample CRUFie1St18metaG_FD_109645 | JGI IMG/M metagenome (GOLD analysis project Ga0163111, IMG submission 109645) | Marine microbial communities from the Costa Rica Dome - CRUD Field 142mm St18 metaG | ecosystem: Environmental > Aquatic > Marine > Oceanic > Photic zone | place: Costa Rica: the Eastern...
ACTAGCAGTCCATTACAAGGTTCATAGTGTGGCGTAGGGCATCCAAAAACAAATTTAATTGGAGTATGACGAGAATTCAGGGTAATATCATCGTTGCTATCTTTTCTTTATGGTGTATCTTTCACCATAATTCTTTGTTGTCGACCCTCCTTCCATTCTATATTTTCTTTCCACACCGAGCCCTCGTCTCCTTCGTAACATTCTCTCTTCCATATCGGAACCCTCGCCTTGAGTTCATCGATGAGGAATTCAATGGCATTTATCGAATCCCTGCGGTGTGGGCTCGAACACGCTAAAATAACACTGGCCTGGCCGACGGGGCAATCGCCGATGATGTGAACGGCGGCAATCTTGTGAACACCAGGAAATCGTTTGCGGGCATCATCGCAGGTTTTTCGTAATTCCTTTTCTGCCATGGGAATATATCCCTCGTAACTGAGGCGTGTGACTCTTTTCCCCTGGAAATTATCTCTGGTAGTCCCCGTAAAGGTTGCGACGGCGCCGCAGGTGGAATCACTGACAAACTTGTAGCAGTCGTCTAAAGAGGGAAGATCTTCTGACACACAAATGAAGTTCAGAATATCGTCATCGTTTTCGGTTGTGGGTGGAGAATCTAGAGTAGTCGACATTTCTGCGTGGCTGCTTTTGTTGCCGAAAGAAGCCTGGCGCTGATTAATAATTTTGCTCGCTTCGATTGAAACCATCACTCGTAAATGGCATGTATTTTTTATCGTTGGAAAGCTCGAAGTGTGGATGAGCAAAAGAGTTGAATCCCGTCCACACGGGATTCACTCGGTCGCATCTGTGATCAAAATTTGTCTTTGAGAAGCTCCTCACAACAAAAAAACCGTAATGCGAGACGACTTTGTTTGCCTCGAGATTTCCCAGGTTAGCCCTAGAAACGGAAATTACTTTGTCTTCAACCGTCAACTGATTTCGATTAAAAACACCGTTACATTTCACTCGTGTCAACAAATAGTTTGCCTCATCCGTTCAAGTGGATTGGGGAAAACGCAGTTCCATTGCATAGCATAATTCTTTTCGTTTCTTTCCATCTGTTTAGATTCGTTTTCATATCGGGTTATCGATATCATTGCAATTATGAACTTCATCACCGAAAGTAACAGGTTGAACATCGATGTCAACAAGACGGTAGCTTCATCGCAAGTGAAAGAGAAGTCTAAAACCGATCCTTTCGCAAGGGAAAACGGACAAAACTCTTTTATTCGAAAGTGGCCCTATTCTGTGCTGAAAACATCACCAATCACCCACACATCGGATTCAAAGGTTGTGGCTAAAAGAAAGAAGCGACAAAATTGGTCCAAGATGGTGAGTAAATTCGAAGAGCATGGAATATGTTTAAGAAACCTCACACGATGGAAATGCTTGCTTTCTATCCCTTCCCAAATGCCTCGACTCAATAGAACTTATTTTCTTGTATTATAATGAACAATGAATGAATCACTGTATTCTAACCTATTTTCTCCTGTTTCATAGGAGGATGATCTATTAATCAAGCTCGTGAGAGGGTGTAATCCAGATGAATTAAAGTGGCCGCCAATTGCCATTCATCTCAACAAAATTTTCGATTCTACACGATCGGGCAAGCAATGCCGCGAACGTTGGCTAAACCACTTGCGGCCCGATTTGAAAAAGGGAAAGTGGACCACCGAAGAAGAGTATATGATCGAGTACTTTTACAACACTTTCGGACCAAAGTAAGTATTGCTTTCGGCAGAACAAAATGCTTTTATATTCTAATCTTGTGTATACATCATCATACAAATTTTTTCCGACACTAATTAAACATTGTCATCCATTGATACATAGATGGTCTACTATGGCGAAGTTAATGAAAAACCGGGCCGACAATGATATTAAAAACAAGTGGAACTCTATGAAACGTCTAGAAAAGGCAGGTAAAAGAAAAGTCAATACCCCAACCCAAGGCACGACGGGCACAGCCATTGGAGAACGAAAACCTCAACAAGTTGATAATTTTGCAAGGGACTCAGTGGTAGCAAATATTTCTAAGCAGGAGCCATCTAGCGAGGTAAATTTGATACCAACAAAATATTCTTTCCATGAGACAGAGCACTGTCTAGGAACATCTGTTACATTCACCATGACCGACACAATAGTTTGAAAAATAGGAGTGGTTCGCACTGATCATCCAATTTCTCGAAATAGATAATGAAAGCTTTCCGCTGTAGATGTTCATTTGAAACTTTGTGGTCTAAGCCTCTCACACATTGTGTGGATGGGACATCTTCTTTGCGCAATTATGATCTTCGCTTCAACAAGCATAAAAATATTGTTTTAAACTATGTATTAATAATCGTACAATCTGTTTCATAATAACAGTAGATATTTTTATGGTCGTTCACGGTGGGATAACCGAAAGCGCCGGGCGAGCTTCATTTTCACATCTGCCGGCATGACTTGTGGTGCAGATCTGATATCTATTTCGATATCACTCAGTTGTGCATACATGCATTGACACCGAACCAAAACAGGAAACTTCGGTTTGTCCTCATCCTCGCATTCAGTCGGTGCGTTTGAAGCGATCTCGAACCTTGCTTGGAGCTGGAATTTTTCACCACCACCGAGTTCTGAAACACACCATATGACACTTCGTTTCGAGGCATTCCAAACACCCCCCGGGGGGGATGTCGTTAATGACTCACCATTGACTTCTGGGGGAACCCCCATGATGATAGTTAGGTCCGTTAGGCTGTCGTCATTGTGAGGGTTGGAACTAATCTGTAGGGCCACTCTCCAGTGACTTTCTTCGAGGCGGACCCGGGTTTGCACCCGCTGAAGATTATTTGGAAAGAAGATAAGAAAATGAAATATTAAAAGATGGTATCTTCGTAAAGCAGTCATTTCCAAAGAAACACAATAGATTCGCACTTACAATAGGTACCGGCCTGAGATCTTCTCCGCACTTATATCGCATCACCGGGAAGTACTCTTCAGCTTTAGGCACAGACACTGCGAACGCAAAATCCGACTTTTTCGTTTTATCAGCCACACTCTTAGCATACATTTTGTTTTCTTGGATGGTCTGAATATAATTCGAAGGGTCTTTGATAAGAAGGCTGAAGGGAACTGCTCTATCAACGTTTGATCTCACCTGCACCTGAACCACGCCCTCAACCGAACACGACGATAGTTTTGAAAGCTTGTAAAAGCATGTGAGATCTTCGTTTAGAGCGACGTTAATCAGTGCCTTGGTACCACTAGAAGGACCATCTATAGGCATATCTTGATGTCCAAAGGCTGATTCAGAAGCAAGCGCAATATCATTTGATTGGCCCCGATTATCGGAGAACGGGTCGAATTGTTGCCGACCAAAGTTATGGTCGAAGGATTCTGCGGGCTGAGCCGTTGAGAAGTTATTATGTAAATTGGCCTGATTTTGTCCGCCACTACCTGCGACTCCGCCTGGTAAGCTATCCCTAAAGGATTTTCGTCGACCTAACACGTTTCGTGCTTTTCCGGGCGAAGGATCTGTAGCAGATGTTCTACGGTTGGAATCCTTGCTATTGGAAGCGAGAAGTCCCGGGCTCTGCTGTAGTCTAGCGCGACTAAGTCCCGGACTAGGTAACCTCGCTCGAGTATTGAAACTTTTAGCCGCCGTATCCTTCTTTGGACCTTTCAAACTGAGATGCGACGCGCTGGTAAATGTCGATCCACCTGACACCGAAGTATCGTCACCACCACGATCATTAATAATGCTATGGTTGCTAACATCAAGATTTGGGAGGGAGGAGCTCCGCTTTTCACCTCGAAAGTCAAAGCCATCCAAATCAGCATCTCCAGCCAGCTTTCGCAGGCGCTTTTTGCCTGTTTTCCCAGCACTGGCAGCATCTTTTACCGCCTGTCGGATCTCATATTTTCGCAGTATTGAGTCCGAGCTACATACGGACAAAACTGCCATGCGCTCTACAATAATTCTGGCTTGGTCTGCCGAGTTTGCCACTAAGGGATTGTCGTTGTCGTCACCGCCACCTCCCATGCCTGCTTGGTTGCCTTTTTTCTTCGAACCAAGCTTTAGAATTCGTTTCGTGAATTGGTCTTCTTGAGAAATATCTATTCGTTGCTCTCCATTAACTATTGAATTAACCATTCTATCTTCGTCGTTTGTGAGCAATAGAGTTGTCAGTAGCGATCGGGCCAAATTCAGATCCATAACAGCTGGTGGTGTTACGTTATTCCGCTTTTTGTTGTTGCTTATGGATGTCGTTGTCGTCTCGTTGCATAGTATGCCAAGCGACCTTTTCATCCGATGACCCAGGGAATATGTCAAGGGCGTTGTGCCAACACCAAAGGTCGCAACTGGGCCACCTCCCATTCCCACACAAAAGATCACACCTGTCACTTCTTTCATCTCGATTCCGGCTGAAACTCCCGCGGCGTCTTTTGAAGAGTTCAAGATCAAAGGGACGAGAAAGGAGGAAATTTGTTTCCGGTCTCGTATCAAGGAATACTGCAACGCCATGCCATGACACTTTTGGGGACGGAATATTTGTGTAGCAAAATCATTGTTTTTCGCATTTGTGCTCCTGTTACTACCAAAGAGGAATTTTTCGTCCTCTTGCAAATACCGGGCATTCGCTGCCGTATCCTTCGTCTTGCTGCTGCTGCTACTCGCTTTGAGAATTGCGTTGATATAAAGGTGGAGTTCTGTTAACGCTTCTTTGCACGAGGCTCGGGATATCGTTGAAAGGGGACCGGATAGAAGAAAAGGTTCTCCGCCGCCCCCGAGATGACAGGATATCGGCGCGGCATCGCCCCCCGAAATGTCGCTTCTAAGCAAAATGGAAAGTGAAGCAAATTCGGGTTCTGGAATCGCCCTAGAATACATTAACTCCATCATCGTGCAAGAGTCTTTGAATTATTCGCTAGCTCTTTACCCACGGGAAAATCCAAATGACACAAACGGTTGGCACAATCTCAAGGGAAGGTATGTATGATAATAATGTCAAATCTCTCGATATCGATTGAACGGGGAAGTTGCCTCGAAGAATCAATGTTTACTAGGTGTTCTAGTATGCTAAAATGCTCTGAAAATCTAGTGTGTCGTTGGTTGATAATGCCAATGTTCGTATGGCCAAAACTTCACATCGGATTCTGGTTTCTTCTCGATGTCTCAATCTAAATGAAAATCTATCGTGCCTGCTCGCAATCCCAAAAGGGTCATACGATGATATGACTTGTCCGACTAACACTCGTAAAAATCTTTTTCTATTTTTCATTTTTTCTCTTGAAACAAATTATTGTTCGAAAACTAGAAAACGTTTTGTTTCAAAACAATCTCAACTTGCGCATTATCTAGGACAGTCAAGCTTGCACCAAATCACCTTGGATTTTGGCGTCAGAAAAAAAGCAACCAAATGGTGGTTTGCTCAGCCTCACCAGGTTGAACAAGCGAGTGGCAAACTATACTAAATATAAAATTCATATTTGCAGCTTTCGCTGAATTTTTACAGGTTTCATTTCTAAAAAGCTGTGGTAAGTTTGCTATTGAATGTCAGTGTTCTCTTCATATAATATTTATTTCCCTCCTTAGTTTCCATCAGTGAGTTGTCTTATAAAATTGTTTGCAAGTAGGGGAGAAGAGAGATGGTCTAGAGATTGTTTGTGATTACTCTTCAACAATAATTTGTCCTGGTGCCATGGAACCGAGTTTTTGTTTTTCTCCATCAATCGTATTCAATTCTTCAAACCATCCTAGATCGTGGTCTCTGCCCAGTGCTCTCTCTTCCGGTACTTTGTAGGGTCTATTATCTTCTACAGCTACTGGTTCCGTTCGCAGTGTACGTTCGCCCTGTATCTGACCCACGAGATTATTAAATCCTTTGGCTAACTCATCGAGAGGATTGTTCTCGCCTTCCCCTTCCCCTGATCCTGATTCGGGCGGGGGTCCTATCAAGTCGGAAAGGCTATCACCCTGACTTGGATAATCATCATCAAGAAGTCTTACAATGGACGACCTTGGATAGTTGAAGGTGTATGTTTCGAAATAGGCTGGATTATTTGGATCACTGTTGGCATCTTGACCTAGATATTTCACGTAAGGATTACGCCCGTCGTCCGATCCAACCGACATGGCAGAGTACAGTTGTTGTAATTTCATGCTCAGATCAGCATAAGGATCCACTTGCATGTTCTCTAACTGTTGATAAAGCCGCTTCATTTTCTCCCGCAAACCTTCGGGCGTGATGCCTCGTGCTGGACAGAATTCATCAATCATGTACTTTCGCAATGCTGTTCCACCCTTGATCTTTAGGGCGTCTTCCAAGAAAACGATTTCTGGTGGAAAGTCACCATATAGTTTCTCTTCTTCGACAAATAATCCACACATTTTTTGTGCCATGGCGCAAACCTGTGTACATTCTTTGAGTGTAAAAAGGATTGGCGCGTCTGGAAGGTTCCTTTTCGGATCTCCGGTATGCTGTACTAAGACAGGGTCATTTTCTGGGTCTTCAACAAACTGGGCATCGACAACCTTCTTTTCCCAATGTGCCACCATACCCTTTAGCACAAGGTAGTTTGCGATTCGTTCGTAAAGATCACCGTCGCAAAAGGCCATGAGATCAACGTTCCCAAAGTTGGGTCCAACGCGTCCCTCTGCGTCTTGCATAATTTGTCGGAAGGGTCCCGAAATATAATTTTCCATTGTCAGAAAGTTTCTGTGCAATTTATTCCATACTCCTTTGGCCTCTTTCATGTTACCTTTATAAGCAGCGTGAAAGGTCCATCTGTTGATTGTTTTCTTCATTTCGTATCCTAATCGGTCACGGTTTGCCAGAATATAGTCAATGCCCTTGTTCGAAAGAGATGGGTGCTTTGGAATACCCCGAGTGCCATCGCCGAGGTCAACCATTGATACTTCCAAGAGTTGTTCTACCATTTCTGGAACATCAATAGTCTGCCAGTCAACTCGATACTTCTCCCTAATATCTGGGGAAGCTTCAGGAAACATTTGTGCCAATCGAGCATCTGCTCCCAAGTTACTGAGCTTCACGGCCTTCCGTGTGACCACATCCATGACCTTTTGCCCCTGCGCTAGCATTTCGGTTCCAGTTTCTTCGTCCACAATCATAGTCGAAACCTCAGGACGCTGTTGGTACTGTTTTTTGGCTTCTTCCTGTGCCTTTTCTCGTTGTTCGTCCATCGGGGATTTGGTAGCGGTAGCCGCCGGAGCTTCTTCGTACTCCTTTTTCACTTCTTTGCCCTGTGCATCTTCAATTGCATCGTAAAATTGCTTCGATCGACCCTGTGCTCTTTTCTTCTTTTTCGTCTGTCGGCGCTTTGCATGCAAGGCAAAAGAAGAAGACTCGACTTCGTAAGATGGAGTGACGGAAAAGGAACGAGCCATCGGCTTCGGTATCATCGAAAACGCATCGGCTTCTCCATTGTTTTCCCGGTGAACTGATAGGAATAGGAGTAAAGATGCTGTTTGTATTTTCATTTTACTTGTATCCTCCTATTTTTTGTCCTCCCTTGCTATCACGATGCCTCTCGTTGTTGGAAGTGCAAATTGTTTGCGATGGTACTGTGTCATGAAGGCGGTGGTAATCAAAGAACACCCATCATCCACAATAACGGGCAAGCCAATCCTGAATGACGTATCGTGGTGTAAATTTTGCAGCCGGTCAGACACGTGGAGGGCTAACTCACAGACGACAAAAGACTAAGTTAATCCTTTTCTTTGAAAAATAACTCATCCCGATCACATGTCCAAAAGCCACAAACCACACACCAACCAATGGACCAAGGTCAGCTTTGACCCAATATCAGCCTATCTTGTGTGCAAATGACAAGTTCAATGAGATCATTGCAATGGCATGAGGCAGACATCCAGTGGTGGCTCTTGTAATGAGCAGTCTGGTCTCAGAATGGCCACGCCGCACGCCTGGCATGGCCAGGCTGCCCACCAGCGGCTAAACTGGCGCACTGCCCTGCCCCACCACAGAGCCAGCAGGAAGACTGTCAGAAGGTGGGCCTGCAGGATCTCTTTTCCCTGAGTTCACCGCATCTGCAGCTGAGGACATGCACCACAGGGTGGCGTTGGTGAGCGCACCACCAGCCACGACCAGCAGGGAGCTCCCTCCTCCCAACTCATCAAGCCATTGCCAGTTGCCATCCAAGAGGGCTGGGCTTGGCCCCACGGCACACACACTACACCGTCATTGGCGCGTCGGAGAGAGAGAAACTTGACTATATTTTTGGAAATCAACAGTCTCTATTTGTTAACAAGATAGTAGTACACATTTCGTTGCCTATGCTTAATCTGTCCCAAACGTTAGTACAACTATAACATAGAAAACCATGAAAATGCCACTCCAAACCACAGCACGAGCAATAGGAATTGTGGACCAGTAATTAGTGAAATATGTAGTTTGTGCAAACCCCCTTCGCCGTGCAATCCTTCCGCTGGCGAGGTAAAGCATTGCCGGGAAGCTTAGACCAATCATGAAACCGGTCGTCCCAGTATAGTCTGTGATTACACCCAGATCTCGCACAAGAATCCCAAATATTATAGGCGGGATGCTCGCCAATAAACGAAATCCCGTACGGATCCACCGGTTGTTTTCGACCTCGTGAATTCTTTTGCCATACGCAGCACCGAATAAACTGTTCCCAAAAGTGATTGCATTTAAGGGAAATGCGCTGACAACATCGATGGCTGGGAAAAGGATGATATACATTGATATGACTCGAGTCCACCAAGCTGCTCCCACTATGTTACCTTGGCTATCAATTGTTCCCGTTCGGGCATGAAAGAAGCTCCAGTTGAGATTGGAAGATTGTTCAATCCCTTCTCCAAATGCTGCAGCTAATGATAGACCCAATATTAGATAGGCTACCGTCGTAAATAGATTTGTAGCGATAAATACACTACCAGCTTTACTTTTGTCGGCCAATGGATGGGATAACCCCGGAATTGAGTGATGATAGATGTTAGCAAATATCAAGATTGGAAGTGTCTTTGCGACACCACTCCACCGAAAGCTATAACTCTCATTATTCACTAAATCCTGATATGTCTCGTCTGCCCCTGCCTTCATTTCTGACACTGCCGCAATGTCATCAGCGCACATTCGACACGTTCCAATCATGAGGAAAAACATTACAAATCGACACCCCGTCAAAAATACCTGCAATGGGACTTGTTCGTCCAATTCCAAACAAGACAATGGCACAACGATGCACCCAAAGAGTATGGCGTAACACACATAGTTTATCGCTTCGGGCGATGCTGTTGTGCTCGCGGCTATTTGAAATATGCTTTCAACTTTGTTATTGTCGCCTACAAAAAATAGGGGAAACTCACGAGCCATAGCAGAGGAGAAGACGCTGGTGTATGCCCACAACGTTCCGCACATATAAAGAGAAATGAATAGAGTGAAGATACTCAAACCACCTTTCCCCAAAAAGACTCGACACAAAGCATTCATTTCGAACTTGCGATCTTTCAAGATGTACTTTTTTGGCTTCACTACAACCACTTTTCTGTGGTCGTATTCCTGAACTGGCATGTCTGAATCTGCTTTTGCTAATGCATCTTTTAACGTTTGGAAAGAAAGAGATTTCTTGAATCCTTTTCTCTCACCATCGCATTCCTTATTTCTGTCGCAAGCATTCTGACAATTTGATTGTGTTGTAGTGGTTGTATCTCTATGATTTTGTGCCTGTAACAATCGCTCTCTTTCAATCTTAGCAGGAGGACGCAGTAGAACTCTTTCTTCATTTTTGCCGCTCGAATCAGTCTTCACTCTTTTCCAGTGCATTCTGTTGTCTAGCATTGCTTCTGCCCGCGACATAGCTTCCAGCATACTAATAGAAGTTCAGATTTCGAAATAGAAAAGCAAAAATGACTCAGCTGTTGGTACTACTTGAAACGGCGAGTTAGATTCTCAACTGGTGAGAAATCTCTAACAAATCGGTTAATATTTGGACTTACAAGGTTTTGGCCATATCAGATGAAACAGCCGAAAGAACCAACATGATCGACGACAATACCAAACCACTTTGGACAAATGCCCATGGAATCGTGAGGAATCCGGCTCCCAGAATGTAGTTGATCGTAAAGCAAAATGCAACCGCTGGATGGAATCCAGGGGGTGATTTTGCTGATATTTTTGCTGCCTTTTGGATTGGTCCATTCCAGTATGGAGATGCAGCGGCTGAATACGTCCCAGAAGAGCCTGTTCCAAGATCGTCAGAAGGCTCGACGACGGTGCTTCCATAGCCCTCTTTCAAATGAATCGCTGAATAGGTTGGTGAACGAGACCTCTCCATTTTGGTACCACCGAGTGATGAAAAAATGTGTTCTGATGTGCAAACAAAATACAGATGCCGATTGTCTGCGAGCTCAATTGAGGCTATATTTCCAGTCTGCTTATTCTCATTTGGACTGATCGACACGATTTCTTCTATGAATTTGGAACAGCCCGTATCAAGTTCGAAGTTTATGTAATTAACTCATTGCGAGATTCCGAATGAAATGTCGAAAAAACCCGTTTCAAATTTATTCCCGAATTGACACTCAAAATTAAGATTAAAAACGATCTGAAATCACAACGCAACGATAATGGTCCAAATGGCAGCTCAAACACCACACTAACTAACATTCAACGAAGCCACTCAAAATTGCAACAACTATTGTGATTTCGATTGCATACAACGATGACGCCTTCGTGAATATACGCTTTGGGGACGAAGATTGAAACCATGAAGCAAAACGCACTCCGACACCATTTTGCCAAATCATGAAAGTTACTATCAACTTCATGAAAAATGTACAGAGAGTAAAATAATTTCATAATGTTTGCAAAGAAAAATAACAACGCCGCATTTCCACGTGCAAATATGTCCCAAAATGCATCAAGAGCACTATCACTTATTAATAGACCTTGTAATCGCCAACTCAAATCCAGTCTCCTTCCCTAAGTTTTCTCGGCAAGTAATGTTCCGTAACGTATTGAAAACCAAAGGACGATAAAGCCTGAATCTCTGCTTTCTTCTTTGTCTTTACCATGATCTCCAACTCTTTCATCCATTTTGGATTCTTCTGAATGAAGTCTTCTGCCAATAATTCCTTTCCGGTCTTTATATCACTCTCGGTCATATCTAATCGGCATTGGTCGGGAAGATCATATTTGTCGAGGTCAGAAGGCCGTAATCCCAGCCACATGATATTAGGGGTTGTGAGAGAGGCGCTATCATAGCTCATGTTTTTACTTCCAGACATGTAAACTGAAAGAATTTTGAGACCGTACGGATCAGAATCTACCAATCCAAGCACAGGTATCTTCAACTCGTTGGTGATTCGAGACAGGAACATCCGAGACGCAACGTCGGGTTGGCCTTTTGCTGTAATCACAATACAGGGATATTTATGATAAAAACGATCCTCCTGTAGCAGAAAATGAATAGAGATTATTCGGTTAGTTACCATAATTTGAAAAGAAAAATTATGCATCAAATATACAGAATTTCCAGTACGTAGTCGTCACACTAACGTATTGAATGCATACACACGTACCGCCATTCGCATGTAGGCAGCCTCTTTTTCAACCAGTAGTATGAATTCGGCATCACTTTGGATGTTTTCAATCTTGTCAATGTAGGGCGGAATTGCTTTGCCGCCCACTCCCATTTTTGTACAATCAATGAAGTCGCCATCCTCCTCGAATTGAATCCTCCCCACAACAAGCCCTTTATCACTGGCGACAACATGAAGATTCGACCGCGTGCATCCAATCATAGTGGCTTCATTGTATTTAAAAAAAAAATTGACAATAAAACGAAGCGTATTTCATTGAATTCAATCGAAATGAGATAACATTGAATGGAGAGTGAAGTTAAATTTCATCTCTGAACATTTATCAACTTACCAACATCGTCCAAAACCCCGTCTGACTCTGCTTGATCCACAAAGAGCTTCACATCTGTATAAAATAAATCACGCTTCGTAATGTGGATCCGTTTGACCAAGACTGCATGCAAGAGCTGCATCACTCGTAGTGTAATCGCCGACTTGCGTGATTCACGAACGTTCATGAAGTTTCGTCCAAGGCGTTTTCCTCCCAAAACGATGCGATCCCATTCTTTGATATATATTTGATTCGATGCGGCTCGGCTCGGGATCTCCATTGAGAACCCCTTCTTCGAAAGAACCTGTTGGGTTATTCGAAGTGCAACGCCCTCGATACCTTCCAAAACTTCTGTTGCAGAGAGTTCGTCAACTTCGACAATATCCTTTGGAATTTTGTCATCATCGCCCTCGTCACTCGCATGCAATTTAGAAACCGAGAAAATATCCGGTGTGTCTTCATTGCTTTTGTTCCGCAGTTTTGTCTTTAGAGACCGGCATTTGGCCAGGACCAAATCAGCATCAGATGCAAGCTTCACCTGTTCGCGCTTGCGGTTCTTGCCGCTGCCTTTGCGTCCAGTTGGAAGGACTTGCGCCTGTGTGGCTGGAACCTCCGAAGAACGCGATCGCTTTTTTGTAGACATATCTGGATTCTTTATCTTTTAAACTAAGGACTATACTTATAGTTGCACTGAAGGGTGGTACGAAAAATTGCACCGGTATCAAAATGAAAATAAAAAATTGGTATCCGATGCCAATGCAGGTAACTAACAGATACCTTCTGGGTATTTATCAGACGTAGGAAGAGACACTGTCCGAGAACAGGGGCGAAATGGTCCGTCCGTCGTCCATTTGATACCTGTCCGAGACATATCGAGAAAAGGATGTGTTCTTTTCGTACTAGTGGAAGCAAACAATACTCCATACTTTGCAGAAAAAGCCTAGAAGCACTTAGAGCATTCTTAGACGACGAATTGTCTGTGCTTGGCTCAATTTCACAACGAAAACTGGATCATCATGGATCAAGATGAGAAGAGCTTCCCAAAGGCCGATCTGAATCAAGAGGAGAACTTTCCACGCCTCGCTGATGATACCATTCCGGGATTGGATGATTTGATCGATGATTTGGTCGATGAGTTGAGTTATGCCGACACACAAAGATCCAAGCGACGTAAAAATTACCAAAATCCATCGTGGCGAAATCCAAGAACGATGCTCCCCCCGAGAATCACCCAGTGGGACAACATGACGAATGTAGTGTGTGCCTTTGTTATTGGAATTCTCGGCCTCTATTGGTTCCGAACGCGGAGAGCAGTAGCACCTCCACCAGTGGATCTCAAAACACTGCGGGAACGACGCAACCAACGCTTGCAAGCCACGCTGGAACGGCAACAGCAGCAAACTATGAATCAAGGAGGCTCTCCGATCGTCAAAAATGCGGAAAACAACAAAGATATCGATGGAGAATCTTTAACTGAGGAATCTACCGAAAGTGAAGAAACAGAAGCATTTAATACCAAGCACAAAAGCGATGAGTTACCCACCCCAACAAAAAACAAA
>Ga0163111_10001786_pt1 | contig 13439 bp, 28 predicted proteins | sample CRUFie1St18metaG_FD_109645 | JGI IMG/M metagenome (GOLD analysis project Ga0163111, IMG submission 109645) | Marine microbial communities from the Costa Rica Dome - CRUD Field 142mm St18 metaG | ecosystem: Environmental > Aquatic > Marine > Oceanic > Photic zone | place: Costa Rica: the Eastern...
CACAAAGCACACATCAGAACTAGTATCGTTTTGTACGATCAAAAACGATTTAATACCAGAATATACTAGAGAATATGGTGAGCAGTCCGTAGACTTTACATATTCTAGATTCTTAGTGCCATACCTGTGTGACTACACAGGATGGGCGTTGTTTATGGACTGTGATATGTTAGTTCAGAAAGATATCTCTGAACTATGGAGACTTAGAGATGATAAGTATGCTGTCCAAGTTGTCAAGCATGATTACAAATCTAAAGTATCAGTAAAGCATGACGGAGAAAAGCAAGTTGACTACCCCATGAAAAACTGGTCGTCACTCATGCTATTCAACTGTGCACGATGTAAAGCACTAACACCAGAGTACATTAACACCGCGACAGGACAACAACTACATCAGTTTCAGTGGTTGGATGATGAGATCGGAGGTCTACCTATTGAATGGAACTGGTTGGTAGACGAGTATGAATACCGTAAGGATGTTGCAAACATCCACTACACTTTAGGTGGTCCTTGGTTTGGTAACAAGACTGACTATGATGATGAGTGGTTCAGTCAAGCATGTCAAAGTTATATTGCATGATCATCGCTGCCAGTCTTGACTTAAGACTCTGAAGATACTCTTGTTCCTCAACAGGACGGGCAGGAGAACCAGGCCACATCTGTAATCCATAGCAGACATGCCCATAAAGGAGACGGATCTCCTCTATAGGCAGTTTAATGGTGACGTGCCATTCGTCTTGCCACCATTCTTCAAGTGGATCAGTCTCGTTGTCGCCAGTCATCAGTTCTATCCTGTTTGAACCAGTCTGCGATATCTTCTGCACCTTCGAACTTGGTCTTGTGATTGCTAGGATCTGGATCACCCAGGTCCATCTGATTCAAAAAATCATCCAGACCACCCTTGGGAACGTCTGGATTTGCTGCTAGTCTACGTGCTTTACGTAGCATTTCTCCTGCTGACCTATTCGCTTTTGCTAACTTGTCCGCCCAGATCATGTCAGATAACTGGACTTCTTCTCCCTTTGCGATGCGATTACAAATGTATTCAAGTCGCAGTCGATACTCCGTGGACAGCATATATCTGGTGTATTTGTGGTATTTAGGGCGTGTCAAGGCGTTTTGACAGGTTATCTAGTGTGCTTCGCATGTTCTTAAAGATGACGTTCATGTCAACGTCTTTGAATCCCATAGCTGCAGATGTCATTCGGATCTTCTCCTTCATTTCGATCGCCTCAGGGTCATCAGACAGCGATAGACGGGTCCACATGACCTCTTGCTTGTCTAGGAGTGTCTTTAGTTTATCCATGTGCTCACGCTTCTCTGAGTCGTTCATAGACCCGAACTGCATGATCACCTGGTATAGTTCCTTTTGAATCAGAAAGATTTCTTCCATCTCCTCACGGATGATAGTAGAATCAAAAAACTTACTCATTAACTTGCTCCCTCAAGTATTTTTTGTACTTGAATACATCGATATTTAGAAATGGTTCATACTTTTTAATCTTTAGACTGACCCGCTCCCAAACAGGATCAAGCAACTTCTTATCGAAGTCTTTGACATACCCTAGAATCTTATCAAGGATTGCTAGAGTCTCAATGCTTGTGTCTCCTGCCAAGTATGATTTTAAAACGGGTGGGTGACCTTTGCAATAGAACATGTCCTGCAATGTATTCTCTGACAAGAGATTGCTCACCTGCTGAGTGAACTGATAATACATGCTCTGCTGACGATTCTGCCAGCGTTTGTAACTAGACTCGCCTTCACGGATGATCGTACCAATCCACAGTCCATCCGGGTTGTCAGTCTCTACGAAGTTAGCAAGAAAGAATGCCTTAACCTCATCATCATTGTACTTTCTTGAGGTTTTCTCAAAGAAGTAACGATCCTTCCTCTTATAAAATGAGTCTATGCTCGCACGAGACTTACCACCATACCTGAAGTAATCATACTTTGGTTTGGTAAAGTGGTGCTTGAAAGCAAGATACTGTTTGTAAGTATCAAACGGTGTCACTGTCATCAAAGCACCAGACGTGCTTTGGATGTACGCTTAAGGTAGTTTAGATTTGTAGCGTTGCACTTCAACTTCTCCTTCAATGGTTTGGAGATTAGTTTGGTGATTGATTCGATCTCAATATTATTATCCTCGCAGTAGAAACAGATCGCTTCGATGTAGTTCATGCCTGCGTTGTCTTTTACAAGTTGTTCGATGTCATTCGAAAACTTATCTTGACATAGGAACTTGCTTTTGATGATTGACTTTACTTCACTCTTTGATTTCATTTAGTTTGTCCTCTACGAACTTTTGGATGTACTGAACAAGTTTTTTCATATAGGTTATTTTATCATACTCTTCGTAAACTTTCACCTCGCCGTTCTCACATGTCATGATGATGACGAGTTTTTTCACAGGGATATCCGTCAGTTCATAAAACATGCAAGCGTATGCTGCTGCCTGAACGAAATAGTTTTCGATCCAGTCCCGAGGTTTGGGTTTCTCTGCTGTCTTAAAGTCAATGATTGCTAACTCAGGTTCGCCGTTCTCACCTGTATACTCAGCGATGCAATCAACAGTCCCTGCTACGCCCAGTTCTCTGCTAAACAGTGATTTCTCAAGAGCGTATATATTATTTATATTTCCTAGGGCTTTTTTCGCCTGAAGGAATAGCATCTTTGGACCAGGTGCATCAAACTCAGGCACCTCATTCTTTAGATGACATTCAATCAGTTCGTGGGTCAGAGTACCACGTCTGGTGGAACGTTTACTGATGCGGTTTGCTTCCTCATCACCAACACGCTTTCTCCATTTAACAAAGACATCCTTATTAAAATGGGAGGTCACTGAGGTGATAGACACCATCGGATGATCCTCCACATTGTAATATCTTACTCCATCAATAGTCTTCCTGCGTAGGGCAGGAAGATCACATTCTACATGTTCAAACATTAAAAACCAAGGGCTATCTTATTCAGGATGTAACTCTTAACCAAACCAGATCTTACAATGTCTTCAACACCGAACTCGATTGACTCAAACTCTGGCATTGCCGCAAGGATCTTCATGAAGTCAAGGATACCATTACGTTCGTTAGTTTTAACGAGGTCAGACTGAGCAGCATCACCACAGAAATGGATCTTACAGTTCTCACCAACCCTTGTGATTATACTATCAAGTTCATGAAAATTCAAGTTCTGTGCTTCATCAATGATAAGGATACAATCATCGAGTGTAGTTCCACGGATGAAACTTGTAGACCAGAACTTAATAGACTCTTGCTGTTTTAGATTACCCCAGAGCATGTCAAAGTCATTGTCTGTAGGCAACTCAAACATATACTTCACCATATTCTTGTATGGAATCTGGTAAAGTGATGACTTATCTTCATGATCTCCAGGAAGGAAACCGATTTCTCTTGTAGAGACTAGAGAACGAACAATAACGACTCTATTGTATGGTGTAAGAGGATTAAGAACTTCCTTCAGTGCAAGGTAAAGCATGATGAAAGTTTTACCTGTGCCAGCAGCACCATAAGCATAAACATTCTTGTCTTCTTTGTAGGCATCAAACACTTTGGTTTGATTTGCTGTCAAGGGTTCAATGTCGATCATTAGATCAGCATTGAACGGTTTTTTCCTTTGCATTTGCTTAGCGGACATTCCCGCACCAACTTGTGTGGAAGTTTTCTTTTTTCTTGGCATTAGGCGTGCGTAATTTTCTGGGGTTTAACCTTAGAACCAGGTGTCTTACTTACCTTGTGTAGAACTTCATTCCATCCTCCATCAGTTTTGGAATAAACATCTCCGGTGCCGCTGACGGCACTGGCACATCCTGCAGACCAATCTTTATCCCAGTCCGGATTATCTTTTCTCCACTGATCATACTCAGCAACAGTCATGCTTAGTGTCTGAGTTTCTTCAGTTTTTAAGTTTTTTACGGGGTATGTTGGCATAATGTGGGTAAATGTGAGAATATTTATCCGAAAAACCTTACAGCAAAAATTTTTGCGGAGAATTTTTCCGGCGTTTCATGGAATCGTTAAACGATTTTCTTTTTGTGATTAACTTGTAGCGCACCGGAGAACCTTAGTGGTCTAGCAGTGCACATATTACAAATGTCCTCCGCCTTTGTACTATTATAGCAGAACTCTGCAAGTTCTTTGTCACTAGAATCTACAGACACACCGCCACCTTTAAATGGTTGCCAACAGTCATCATCCTGCTGGTCTGTCACGTACAATAGTTCCTCTAGAAATGCTGAGTTAGGACACTTCCACAACTTACCTTTGTAGAGTTGTGTGTTGGGGCAAGAGCAGTAGTTGAAACTACTTTCAATCTTATTGTGTTCGTAAGGGTATACCTTTCCATCGGTATGTTTGATGGAGTTAAACCAACGATCCTTTCCGGTGTGATGTTCGGTGACGAGAACCTTATCAGACTTCATCTTCTGAATGTTTTCTAGCACCTCCGGAACATGTATACTAACACGCAAAAACAGACCAGGATATGCGTCCAGGTCCTCGTCAATCCACGCACGGTTCTTTTCATTTAGCAAAAGACCATTCGTATACAGGTACACTACGTCCTGATGCTCAAGACATGCGTGTACGATCTCACGCACTCGCGGATTTAATAATGGTTCACCGCCAATCACAGATACCCTATCGACATCAACTCTAGGAAGGATCGTGTGAATATCTTCAATCAGTTGATCAGTATCAAGTTTACTACCTGGTGCAAAGTAGTTGCTGAAGTGATTACATCCCTTGCAACTCAGATTACACCCAATAGTAGCACTGATATCAATAATCTTTAACTTTGGGATTGTGGTGGACAAGGTATGCTGCTCCGATAGAAGTGCCACCATCATGTGCGATGGGTTCGGCGTAGAAGTTTAGATCTGGGAACTCTTTTACCAGTCTATAGTTTACCACACAGTTAAGAAAACATCCGCCGACTAGAACAATGTTCTTACACTTTGTTTTCTTTACTGCAATATTTACCAACTCTTCTGCCCGCTGCTCCCACATAGTTTGAACAGTGTATGCTGCATCTTCCTTAGGAACATTGTCCTTCAGTTCATACAGATCAACTATCTGATTGCCATAGGCTGAGAGTCCCATCACTTTACCAGCATCATCAGCACCGAAACCACAATGCAATGACACCTCTTCAAACAACTTACCAATGCCACGATCATCTGGATGCCAAAACTTTTTATGGGCAACCTTCCAATGGAATCTACGACCAGTCTTGCAGTGCATGATGGTCTCAATCTCCATCTTTGGATTCATTTTGTCCTTACCATTACTGAAGTCAGATCCATTGCTGTCCACAACAATGACTGCTGCTTCTTCAAAGTCAGAACGATAGAAACCACACGCTGCGTGTGTTAGATGATGACGATCACGGAAGTCAAGTCTCTTTGCTTTAGGATATGCTCTCTTGATAGCAGCAATGTCTCGTGCAGACATCATCTTCTTATCTGGAGCACTCCAGTGTGCATCTACCAGTGCAACTAGATCAATCTTATCGTGGATGTAGTCAAGACATTCCTTAACTTCACAATCCATTTTCTTACGAGTGATTCTTTCAGACTCAAGATAGAGATCTAGATCTCCATCCTTAAGAACACAGACTGAACCGTTGTTTGAAACGTTTACTCCTAGAATATTCATCAGTCAATGATACGTGATTTCTTAATCGCTCTACGGGTTTCTGGGACATACAAAAGTTGAATGTCAGGACATGCATTGAAAGTTTCTAGTGCATCCTCAAGAGTCTCTACCAATGGTTCACCTGCACGATTGAATGATGTATTGAATACCATTGGAACCTTTGTATACTTATAAAACTCCTCAATGATTTCATAATATACTGGGTTCTGCTCACGAGTAAGTGTCTGAATGCGACACGTCTTATCTACATGAAGAACCCCAGGAATCTTATCGTAGACAGCAGGCAGAGCGTCCACAGCATACATCATGTGTGGAACATCATCCATGCCTGCTAGATCAAACCAGTCGTGAACATGTTCCTTTAAAACTGTTGCAGCAAAAGGTCTAAACGCTTCACGACCTTTGACTGTATTGACATGATCCTTTGCCTTAGGACTACGAGGATCATATAAAAGACTCCTGTTGCCAAGTGCTCTGGGACCTGCTTCAGATCTACCCTGAAAGAGTGCAACAATATCACCTTGCATAATGAATGTTGCAACCTCTTGTGTAGTCATACGCTGACTGTCTTCACCAAGGGACAACTCACCATGCTGTGGTCCCAGATACAATGACTTTACCATCCTGCTGCTTCTGCTACCGTGGGGAACTGTTCTTTAAAGATACGCTTACACTCAAGAGCAATGTCCATGTGCTCCTTCTGTGTACCGTTAGCACATCTCAGATCAATGTAATGGTACCATGATCTTACTGAGCCGGTCATGTATAATTTAGTCGGACAAGCGAGTGGAAGCACAAAACGAGCACACTCCTTTGCCACACCTGCATCTAGCATCTGATTGTAAAGAGCAGAAGCAGAACTAAACAACGTAACCATCTGACGGTTCAGTCGGTCCACAACCACAGGATCCAGGTCGTCAATAGAGTTCTGACGATTCTTTGTGTCCTGACGACGGAGTTCAGGCAACTCAATCTGATCGCTCAGCAGGTTAGTGCTGGCATAGCGTTGCGAAAATTCTTGATATGTAAATGAACGGTGGCGAAGCAGCTGAGCTGCCAGTCCCCTGGTAGTTTCAATCTCAAGTGTCATGTGTGCCTGCTCAAAGACAGACCAGTGACCATGCTTGATACAATAACCTAGAAGTCCTGCGTAGTTGGGATTCTCCTGGTTGTTTGGGTTGCTGACTCTGGCGACATAAGCCATTGTCTTCTCCGCGTCAGGAGTTACTGTTACTAGACTTACTTTCATTACAAACGTTTTTAAACGACTTTTTCTTCTTGAGTAGGTCCTTCGTCATGCGAAGTTGCTTTCTCATGTACATCAACTCCTCTTCAGTATACATCCAATGGTGTTTGAGTGCTTCCTTAATGAGTTTGATTGACTCTTTATATCTCATAATAGTTTTTTGAAGGTAGATAGATCTGTCAATGACATCCTATGCACGCCACCAAATGTTCTATAGAGAACTTTATCTAGAAAGGATTCTTTGTTCTTGAGTAATACAAAGTTACCGTATGACTTGTGACATTCATACCGTGATTCGATATGGTCCCTGGTCTCTAGCATCCTATCTATGTGATCAGGAAGAAAACCTAGAAGAGTTTCTAGATGTTCTTCCACAACTGTGGATATGGGTGGTGATGGTCTTGTCTGTTGGAGTTGGAAGATGATGTCCTCCTCAGCAAAGCACCAACCAAACCTAATCCCAGGCAAAGCAAGAGACTTACTCATACTTTTACACAGTATAACATTGTTTGGGCGATTATTCAACCAAGACTCGTCGGAGAAGTCTCCGTATGCTTCGTCAAGGATGATGTATTCAAACTTGTCTAACCAATCAGGGTCAAAATCTTTACAACCAGACTGTCCATTAGGACTTGCAACATAAAGAACGTCTGCACTAAAGTCTACCCCTTCCACATAGTTAATACCTTCGACTTCACAATATCCGGTTGCCATCAACCAAGTAGGGGTGACAACAGATATTTTTTTGTCTTTGAAAAGTCTCAGGATCCTATGGATCAGTTCCGATAACCCAAATCCAACTGCAATATTTGTGGGTGGCACATCATAGTACCGAGACAGGGTATCATAAACTCTAGTCTCGTCCGGGTATCTAAATGGGTTCGATGATACCAGGTTTAGTTTCAGTTGGGAATCATAACAAACATTATTGGATAGATTTAGTTTATTATACCAAGGTTTACGGATAAACATAGCAACTAAAAAGGGGTGCAATGCACCCCCCGAGTTATTGTGAACGCTTCTTCAATCTAAAAAGAAGAAGAGTCTCAGTGTAAAAAAGACCAAGTAAAAAAGTACAACTTACTGTAATCCCGAGAGCTACAAGTAGTTCTTTCATTTGGTGTAAGTGCGACCACGATAGCAGAAAGTGCCATGTGGATCATTCATCTCAACACATCGGGTGTCATATTCTACACCACGATATGAAGTATGGGTGATACGAGCATCATGTAGAGCAGCAGCCTTTTTAATTTGCTTCTGGATGATGTTCAGTGTGTTCATTGTCGTCTCCTAAAGTAGTTGGGGTTTAATCCGTTCCTTTAGTCGTTTGCGTCCCAGTACCATTCACATTCTGGTGCTGATTCCTTTACGGTCTCAACTAACTCTACCTTCAATACATCGTCGATGTATTTGTTTGCCTGAATCCTTAGCATGATAGCATCGGTTTGCTGACACGACAGAGTTGTGTACAGAAGTAGCTCTGGTATCATGGGATGAACGCTCCGTTCCGCGACTTACTTGCGTCCCACCCGAAAGTGGGATGAACGTAGGTCTATTATAGACCACATCCACTATTTAGTCAAGACTTATTGTATCCGTCGTTACCTTTTTTCTGCTCCTCAATCCAGGAAGGCATCTGTTCATTGACCAACTGGTTGACAGCATACCACTGGTTGTCCTTGTTAGGATAGTTATCTACCAAAGGTTTTAGTTCCTTGTACTTACGTTCTAGTTCAGGATCAAAGATCAAAGAACAACTCTTAGGATACCTGATGGTATTGAATGCCAGGTAGACATTATTCTCCTCAACAAAGTCCACATAGTTAACCATCTCATGATAGTTAGTTGGCATGGGATTCACCTGAATACAGATGTGATTAACATGCTTGCGGAACTTCTGAAAGTTATCTAAAACTTTTTCTAGTTTTCCATTCACTCGAATAGACTCATAGATTGATGGAGTCAATGAGTCGATCGAGATATTCATTCTAAAGTTTGGAAGAGATTTAATATACTCCTCAACCTTATCATTATATTGAGAACCATTTGTTGCAACGGTGATAGTAATATCAGGTTTGATATCACGTACCATATCTAGAACCTTGTACACTTCCTTCTGTACAAAAGGTTCTCCACCGTTGATACGTAGTTCTTCTAGGTTAGGAATGAACTCTTCTAGTTGCTCAAAGAACTGGTCAGTGTAAGCATTAGGCAAAGGTTCCATTCCTTTGTCTGCTCTGATAGCAGATGACAACATCTCGGAGCACATGATACAAGCATAGTTACACTTGTTAGTGAACTCCAACTCCATCATAGATGGAAAGGTGTACATCTTATTATGTTCATACGCTTTCTGCAGCGTACCACCTTGGACGTGACCAGTGTAGTTCTGTTTGCAATGTCTAGTACATGCTTCGTTCCAAGGTGTTGCTCGCCAAGCACTGTAAACTTCTCCAAACCATAGGTCACGGATGGAAACTTCATCGTGTTTCCACTTACCGATCTCTCCTACAGTCAACCAACATGGGGATGCATTCCCCTGCACATTAAAGTACATGTTGGTGAAAGGAGCTTTACAATAGACCATTACTTCTTCTTAGGTTCGTTCCACAACTTTGGATTCATCCTCCCTTCTGTCTGGGTCATGTTGATGAATCCTTTCTTGTACTTATCGTAGTAGTAGTCGAAGATCTCGACCCGCTTCTTACCAATAACAATGTCATAGTAAGTTTCACCCCCGTCCTCATACTCTATAAGGTATGCAGTGTATGGCAGACTTTTGTCTAGGGAAAGGGATGGATCACATTTTTCGTGGAGTAACTTCACTTATCAAACCAAACGATTTCAGGATATGCTTCCTCTACAACTTGACGAGTGATACGATACTTCTTTTGTAGTTCTTTGTCCTTAACCAGGAGGAGAAGATCTGCCTCATCAGCATGTAGAGACTCTAGAAGTTGAACAAACATTTGCTCACGCTTCATCTGGGATAGCTTGTCGTTGCCACCCTTGATGTAATTATACAACGTTCTCCACTCATGCACAAGTCGGGTATGCCCACCCGAGTTTGCTGGTGCTTCGTTTGGTTTGTAAGGAACTTCACCCTCTGGTAGAGCACTGCGGATACCCTTATCATAGTTCCAAATGATAAGTGCTTTCACATCATCACGCTTATACTGTTGTAGAAGCTTAATCTTATCTGCTTTGTTCTTTTTACCGTGGACTGCGGTAAGCAGTTCAGAAATCAGAGGATTGTCAGGAAGTTTTGCCATAGTTAGTCGTCAAATTCATCTAGGTATTGTTCACCCTCGAATCGAAACGCAATGACTTGATCTGGAATAAGATTGCCATTCTCATCAAAGCATTCTGGGTGGGAATATTGTGGCGTTGTGTCCTGAATGTACTGTCGAACGAGATATCCAACCACTACACCCATAGTTACGGTTAGAACACAACATAATGTCGCTAAGCAAATGACTGCAGCTAACATCTTACTACTCCTGCTAACGTTTCTTTATTTCTAGGTAAAAAGAAACTTCCTTATCAGTAAAAGGAAGACCCAGTTTACCAAAACTAACTCGTTTTGATGGTACCTTCCTCCTCAGGAGTAGTTCTACGCCTTTATTTAGACCAATTTCTGATCCTTCAGATAGGTCACTGTCTCGGTGCATCCGCCAATGTGCTCCTCGTTAATGATAACTTGTGGGAACGTAGATCCTTCACCAAACTCAGCATAAAACTGCTCTGGAGAAAAATCTTTTCCCAACTTATATGATGTTAAAGTTATGCCCAAAGATTCTAGCACAGTCTTAACCTTTGTGCAATATGGACAGTCGTCTTTCGTGTATACAGTAGCTTTCATTTTCTTTTTGTATTTCATGAAGCAAGCTTGTCTAGCCCATGATCGGGCTAAACTATTTACATAACTACAAGTCTTGTTTGCCTCGCCACAGTATGGGCAAACCGAATCTTTTGGATCATCGATATAACCGTCAGGAGTATACATCAATCAAAGAATGCTTCTTCGTAAAGATGTAGCGGTTCGGAATCGTCCGCTCTCAACACTCGATCATACTCTTCCATCTTGTAGTCAGGTGTGTATGGTAAACCCAACTGACCTGGCAACTCAAGAGTTTCTGTTGCTACAACATCAATAGTTGTACCACCAAGAGGTGTGATCTTATGACAAGTCCTGACACCTGGTTTCATACGAACCAGATCCCAGGCAGTCTCCTGTCTACCACAATGGCAGTATCTTATACCGTTTTCACGGACTTCCCAATACTCATTCATCATCTACGCAGTTAAAGTGTTTAGCACGGTACCATTTATACCAGTCATATACTCTTGCTTTCGCTGCCATGTGCTCAGGATCTTTCGCCCACTCCATAACAGACTGACGATCCCGCCACTTACTAATGGTTACTTCAATACCATCCTTTACATCACTGTCCATGCCAAGAAATCCAGGTAGACTTTTGGCACTGGCATACAAACTATCATTGTATGCCTCATACTCTGGTGTCAGTTCTTTGATCTCACCAATAAACAAAACCTGAATCATATATTCCCAAGTTTCGCTACAACTTCTTGCTGTTTATAATACAGTTTAGCAAAAGACTTTGCCAGATTGCGAAGCTCTTCCACGTCACTGACTGTTTCAATGTCACGGGCGATCTTTTCATAAGCAAACAGTTTGCCCATGCTGTCGATAGTGATTTCGTCGGGGTTCATAGGAGTTCGATGAGTTTTGCTAACTGGATTGTTACGAAGAATGCCAGCAGTATAATCAAGTCCCACATCTTATTCTGTATCGCCCATGGCAGAACCAATGAGTGACCAGACATCCCTACGAGGACACCAAAGAAAACGCTAACATTTAATACAATAAAATACCCAAGGACAATGAGTACATGTCCTATGTAGCGGAGTGTGACAGTCATCGAAGCATCATGTATATAAGACCGGGGATGATGATGAAGAACTGAGGAAGAAAATTCATGACGATGGCACGTTCTTTCCACCTCACTCCGACGTATGTCCATCCGGCAGCACCCACCAATTGTAGCAAACTATTCCAGGGTGTCAAGCCTAGAACGTGGAACACCATGGCGATCAGGATGACTGTGGCACTAAACCACTTGATCCTTTTAACGCTCAAGGATCCGCTCCTTCATCTCAGGTGACCACTTATCATAGTATTCAGTTCTCTGTAGTGCTTTACGTGCCTCCTCAAGGGGTCCACGCTCCTGTACGATGAGCATACCATACTCACCCTGGTTGACTAGGAAACCATCGACCTCCTCAGTGAGGTCTGGGTGCTCCTCCAGGAAGAGATAGTCAGGATAGCGTCGGTTGTATTCTACTGCTGCTTCCTGCAGATCCCAGGCGCTCATGTCAGTGACATAGATATTCACCTCTTTGTCCCATGGTCCTTTCTCGAACTCCTCGAAAGTGGTGAACATTCTGACGGAGACATTGCCATCCGTCCATGCCTTCTTAGCATACGGACACGGTGGCAGGTTGCCAAATGCTTTGTTGGGTTGTGATAGTGTAGTCATCACCCAGTCTTCAATCTGGGATGATACCTTTGCGGGAGCGTAGTTCATGATGTATTTGTTTGTTCATATTATAGCACGGGATTCGGTCCCATCAATCTTTCATACTCTTCTTTACCATAGACCTGACCGTTAACGTTACAGTTCTTACAGTAGTCATTGAGTTGACGATTCTTACCACAGTTTCCACGGAATGATTGCATCTTTTTCAACCATGCCTCCTCTAAAGTGTGATCAAAAATGTTTGCAAGATACTCTCGTGACTGCCAGTTGTCAGAACATGGGAGGATGTATCCATTCGTATCTACAAACATTTTATATGATGGCATGTAGCATGGACTGGTCTTACTGTGAGTGCCATACCCACGATTATTAAAATATTCATTGGGACCTTCGACCGTGTAATCTACTACACCATATTCAATGTCGGTAGGTAGATTAACATTATCATCGTAGATACTAATACGAACTTTGACTTTGCCAAGGTATTCTGTTTGCTCTTTCAATCTATATCCATTAGTAATCAACAGGACTTCAGAAGCATTCACATCCTGCAGCATTCCCATGAAGGTTTTGAAGTGTGGATGTAGTGTTGGTTCTCCAAATCCACACACAGTAATCCTACCAGTGTAGTCCTTCACCCAGTCCACAAACTTGGCAAAAGTTTCTACAGTCATAAACTTATCACGAGTGTCTTCAGTTTTAAATCCCCAGTCTTGAGGACAAAATGAGCAAGATCTATTGCACACAGTAGTAGTGTTTACTTCTACACTGTGCAAGGTATGGTCTAAGCTGTCAAACTTAGTAAATCTTTTCATTTGATAAGCGAGACTAGAATATCGTTTCTTTCTTTACCCGGTCCACAGATTCTATCGAAACCCTTAGCTACAGTAATATCTTCACCAAAGTTTTCTATAATCCAGGGCAAAGTATAGTAGTTCCATGATGCATTTACATCATGC
>Ga0163111_10001788_pt1 | contig 13433 bp, 18 predicted proteins | sample CRUFie1St18metaG_FD_109645 | JGI IMG/M metagenome (GOLD analysis project Ga0163111, IMG submission 109645) | Marine microbial communities from the Costa Rica Dome - CRUD Field 142mm St18 metaG | ecosystem: Environmental > Aquatic > Marine > Oceanic > Photic zone | place: Costa Rica: the Eastern...
AACAACATCATGTACTTCAGCGACCATCTCGGCACAGGCTTGTCCTAACTTACCTACACCGATAAATCCGACTGAGGCCATCTCTATCTCCTGTGTTGTTTGTGTAGTTTAGACTACTTGTATATTTATCAGAGTAGTTTTTGATATGACCTTAGTTCAGATTCTAAGTATTTTTCTATAAGATAATAGTGACCGCAGTTTTTTAGTGCTTTTTCGACATTTTGTAAGTCTGTTTTTAGAGAAATATTTGCTCTTTCTCCTGGTGTAATGCCTAATTCTAACATAAAATTATCTAAATCTTTGGAATCAATGTAGGTTGCTTCAAAGTTTTCACAAAAATCTAAATAATTACAAGTATGATAATTAGTATGTACAGTAAATGCTCTACCCCAATTATGTTTTTTCTCTTGTTCTCCGTCGCATATAAATTGTGTTAAGTAAAATAATCTATCTATGCAAAAAATTAATTTATCTTCATTGTAAACAATCTTTTCCCATAGTTGTTTGAACTCTTCTCCTTCAGATATTCCACTAAGATAGTCCTGCAATATTTCTTTAAATCCACTAACATATCTTTCCCAAGGATCTCTAACTATAAAATAAAGTTTATAATTATTTTTATAAAGATATTCTACTATTTCTTCCTGTCTACTTTTACGATTAAAATATTCGGGGCCTATACCGTACCAATCTACGTCTGCTTCTCCAACAGTTCGCCAGTCACTAGGCAATTGATTTTGTAATGATGTTGTACCAGTTTTGCCTTTACTGAATATACAAATTTTTTGTTTATCATTTATTGCTAACATTATATACCGCAAGTATTTCCACATGTGGCTAATACTTTTTTATCCTCTATACTTTTATTTAGTAGGTCCCAAAATTTATGTTTAAGAATTTCAGATATTTTATTATTGTATAGTGAATTAAAATTAGGGTCTACACCTAATGTTTCACAATCTTCATTCCATTTATGTATTCTTTCTAAATAGCAACATGGAGTTACTCTACCTCTTGCTGATACATATATTCTAGATGTATTTTTTACTTTACAAGAAACTTCTTTAGATACAATTTTGCTATTAGTTCTTCTAGATATAATATGACCAGAAGCATATTGTTTTTGATATTCACGTTGTATGCTTTTGCTAAAGGATGTTAAATCTTCAGGTAAATCTTCTTCATTTATAGGTTGCAACCAATGTTTTACACTAAAGTCATCATTAAGAACAGCACCTACTTTTTGATTTCCTATTGAAAAATGACTAAATCTAGTAGAAGGTCTAGATAAAAAACCAGTAAATCCTAAATCTTTTGCCATTTGCTTTGCAGTTTCTAAACTATTTTGATTATGTTTAAAAAGAGTCATAGCCCATTTGGCATCTCCTCCTGCCTCTATAAATTTTTTTGCATTTCTTAAAACAACATCTAGTCTTGTATTTTGCCTATATAAGGCATGCTCTTCATTTGTAACTCCGTCTATTCCAAATTCTACTTGTAAGCCTAAAGAACCTATGTATTTCCAAAACTCTTCTTTGAGGGCACCACCATTGCTATGTATTCTTATTGTTGCTTCTTTTCTTCTTGCTCCCCACTTGCTTACTAGTTTATCTATGAATTCTATAGGATTAGAATGCATTACTAAATCACCGTAATTGCCATTTATAAGTATATCATTTAAGTTTGGTAAATCTATTTGGTCTAATAAATCTATAGGAAAATCTTCTTCAATTAAATTATGTGCTAAATGATTACTGCCAAAAATATTACGAGGACATTGAGGACATTTGGCATTACACTTTGAAGTGGGCTCTAAATGTAATCCAACTATATCCTCTTCGTAAAACATTATCTTTGATTGTCTTTGCTATCAACTCTCATCCACCAGTCGTATAGTTCAGTGTCTAATTTATATACATCTTCGATAGTAATTGCTTCATCTGATCTCATTTCTGCAATTCTTCTTTGCCACTTTCTGCCTTTAAAGAAACTATCTTCATGTTCATCAGGCCATTGTTCCTCAAATGTAGGAACAGTTAGCATATTTTCTAATTCTCTAATTAGTGTTTCTTGCTTATGTGTTGCACGTGGACGTATGTAGTCTAAATTCTCATGTATAATTCTATCTAATATATGTCTTGGCCAAGCCATAGGACTAAAAACAATATCACTATGAAAAGCAAACATTCTTTTTGTTTCTATTTTAACATCTAGTTCTTGGGCATAGTCAAAAAAGTTTTTAAGATCAAACATGCCAGGGCCTGTTAGTGTTAAATCCATTAGCATTTTATCATTACCACCAGGTAATGCTACACCTTCTCTAAAGTTTTTATCCCACTCGTCCCATTTAAGACCTGTACGAATAAATTCTCCTATCCAGCCTGTACCATCTATACTGGCACACATTGTCCAATCTTTTGCTTGTGGTAACCAGTCATATAAGTAATGCTTACCTAATCTTACACGACTTAAATTACTATTATAACGTAAGTGTACAAGTTTAAGTGTATCATCTTGTGCTAATCTATCCATTGCTCGCCAATGTATATCGTACATTAATGGTTCGCCTCCTACCCAGTACAATTCTTCTACTGTACCTGAACAAATTTTTTCCCAAAACTCTTCTTCAACAACTTCCTTTTGAAACTTGTTTATTATTTTTTTATTCTCTGGAACCATGAACGGCTGGTTCTCAGGCGACCATTGATCATGCTTTCGCTTCTCGGCCTCCCATGCTGAACTGAGCGGCTCACCACACATACGGCATTTAAAATTGCATAAATTACTAACCCTATAATCAAAAGAGATAGGTTCCATTGTAGTATATCCATTTTCGTCTGTCTCCTCAAAACATTGATCTATTTTATTTTCAAACAAGTAGCCTGTAAACCATTGTCTATATGTACTTTGACTAAGTACACTATCGTTGCAAACATTACATTGTGGTATTTCTTCACCAGCCATTAGTTTTTTTCTAATGTCCATCATATATTCGCTGTTCCAATGCTCTTTTAATGTAACTGGTTTATAGTCTGCAATAGTTCCTACAGGTCTAAACATTCCTGTACTTTCGTCATTACTGGCATCAATATATTGTTTTTGCATCATGTGATCTTCGCGGGAGGCACAGCACATACGCCTCTCACTTTGAGGAGAAATATATGTGTGGGTCCAAGGCGCAGTACAGAAAACTTTGTTTTCTGAATCTGGGTGCATAGCACCATGTTCCCATTTAGGTTTTATTTTACTCATTATTAAATATCATCATTACTGCTGGTTCTTTAGAACTATGTTTTACATCATAATCTGACCATTTATATTCTTTTATGCAATTATATCCAACTTTGCTTAATATTTCTTTCCACTTTCTCATAGGTATAAAAAAATTATAAGGTATGTGTTTTGTATTATCAGTAAATGCGTTACCGCATAAATTTAAATCTTCTTCGTTTAGGTGTTCGTAATCTACATCAAAATTTTCTATTATTAATGTTTTAGGTTGATGTATATTAATAATTTTTTCCATACAATCTAAAGGACTATGCAAATGATATAGTAATCCACATACCACCACTACGTCAAACTTTTCTTTCTCTTTTACTAGATACTCATTATATGTATCCCAAAAACATTCTATATTTTTATGCTGGCTCGCAAAAGCATCGTATAATGGCTCGTGAAAAAATATATCAGGCTCTACACATACAAGTTTCTTTGGATTATTTTCATATATTAATCTACTATGCCATCCGCCGTTAGATGCAAGTTCTAATACAGATTTATCTTTTACACATGTAAAAATATTGTTTTCTTTTAAAACATTTAAATAACCTGACCAATGTGGGTCAACAATATCTTTACTTTCTATAGTATTAGATTCTACCATTTGCTACCTCTAACTGGTTTAGATTTATAAAAAAATCATAAAAACGTTTAGGAGTCAATACAGGACCTTCTGGTGTATCGTCATCTCCTAAATATTTTTCTATAAAATCTACATCTTTTAATGCTACAGCACAATCAGGATAAATGTCTGGTGTTCTTCCTTCGTAGCCTATAGGACAATCTCTAAATTCTTTTTTCATTTCATCTAAATTAGATAAATTTAATTCCTCTATTTGACAAGGAAATTTTGTATGTGTATGATATAAACTTAAATCATTTTGTCTTATTGTAGGTTTAAAATATTTTTGGATTAATTCTTTTGTGTAATCGTAATCTGTATTACATAAAATGACTTCGGTCCAATTTTCACATACAAATCTAACAAGTTCTTTATTTCTACTACCTTCAAAATGTATTTTAATTTTAGTACTGTTACTATGTTCTTTTACCCATACTGCCGCTTCACTATCTGTGACACTCCATATTAAAGGTATGCCTATTTCTTCTACAAGATCATTAATTTTTTTAGCATTAAGATCATCAATCTCACTTTTTTTCGCTACTTCTATATATGGTAGATGTCCCCATTTACTTTCTATACTTACATATTGTTTATTTTTAGGTATGGACAGTTTTGGAGTTGCTTTAGAAATGATCACAGCATCAGCATTACATTGTGCGGCGGCAACTATTCTCTTTTGAATTACTTCAAAATCATTTTCATGTCCCATACTTATATTTGCATATAAATTAATCATCTGCTCCTCCGAGTCCGTCTGCTTCTGTGTCCCAACCTATACTACTTCCGCCTTTAGGTTTGTAATCAGGCTCAAACTTAAACAAGTCATCATCATAATCTTGATCACTTTCTCCTGTTTGTCTGCCTCTCATTTTCATTTCAACAACTTTAACTTCGCCGTCTTCTGTTACAATACGTTTAGCATATAAACTATCTTTTATACCGTGTGTTTTAGGTGCTTGTATATCTTCTTCATCATCTCCTAAAGGAATAATTTTTATGCTATCGTAAAATTCTGCAAGTCTAGGGAATGTTTCTTTAAAATTAAATCCTCTTCTTGCGTCATACTGCTCATAAAATAATTTAAAGTCGTGTTCTAATAATTCTCTGTCAGCAGTATTTCTATGTGGAGTTTTTACAACGTCTAAGTATTCTATAAGTCTACTAAGTTGATCTTGCTCCCAAGGTTGTACTAACAAATTACCACTTGCATCTTTTTCTTCCTTCTCTCTGACGTTGTCTAACCAAGCACTTATTTCATCATGGTACATTTTACGCAGATTATCCGGTAGTGTTAAGGGCGATTGGAAACTAGGGAAACGTAAAATGTTACAGGTAAATCCAGGACGATTATGACCGTATTTACGTTTCATTCCTAGCATCCAATCTAAAAATTGCACAATAGTATCTAAACAAAGTGCGTTGATTGTCATCATCATATGTAGTCCTTCTATGTTTGCTTCACTACATATTCTTTCAAAATTTTGTGTCCAGGTATCCCACTTCAATCCATCTCTAATGTATTCTAGTTGTGGGCCATATGCTTCTCCACTAGAATATAAATGGAATCTATTAATGTTTTGTGTACCTGCAATAAGTTTATCTAATAGACCTTTCTTTGCCATTAAATTACTATTAATAGCAAATCTCATATTATCTTTATTAGGTTCGTCTGTTGTTTCGAACCAATCAAATAATTGATAAATGTCTGGAGTCATTAATGGCTCTCCGCCTGTTACCCTAATTTCTTCCAAGTCCTTACTTAACTCAGGCCACCATCTCCAAAATGCATCAACATAAGGATTAACTTGGCCATCATCAAACGGTTCGGCATATGGTGCGTCATCAATAAAGTGTCCTCTTGCGTCTGACTTAATACCTTGGTAACCTCCGTTGGTACGAATATCTTTTACCCATGTAGAGGAGAATGCTGGGTTACAGTAACTACATGCTAATTGGCAAGTTCTATTAAAGGCTATCTCTAATGTTTTTAAATTTACATCAAATTTAGGGTCTAGTGTGGCGGCAGTATGTAAGTCGTCGTCTTCATAAATGACTGTTTTATAGACTCTATCTGATACAGGCTCGTTACCATCAGCATCTTTTTCCATGTCCTCTATTTTCCAACAATACTCACATTCTTTAGGACGTTGTCCAGTCTGCATCATCTCCCTCATCTTCTTTTTATGACGAGTATTATGGATTGCAGAAGGATTTGTCTTGATTTCTTCTAAATCTATTTGGTGTGCTGGAGGGTGATGACAACTTGTTGTACCGCCATGACCTAACCATATGGTAGCATTGTACCATTTAGCACCACAGAAAGATTCTGAAACAGGATCAATCATCCTTGCTTTGTATTCTCTGTGACTTTCGCCTTGCTTTCTTCCCATTATTTCTCCTTTGGGTATCCTTCATACCAATCTTGTATTGTGTCTACCCTAACATCTCTCCATGCTTTTACGTCTAACCCATACATTAAAATTGTATCTGGACTACTATATTCTTTTACTAACATTGATACGCCTGAAATATCATTGTTTAGTGTACATGGCATTGTTCTTATTTCTCCTGTATCAATTTTTTCAAATACAACGGTTACAACACCTTTTTTAAGTGCATCTACAATTTCCTTTGTATTCATACTAATGCCTCCGCTTCTTTACAAATGTTCCACCAGTCTTCCATTTCAGGAAATGTTTTTAAAAAATCTGTATCTCTTCGTTCATCATGCTGAGTAAAAAATTTAAAAAAGTTTGCTCTTGCTTTTATTAATTCTTCTTTATCCATATTTTTTCCAGCCCTCATCCAGTCTAAGTTCCTGCGAACTTTGTCTATTTCGAAATCTTTGAATCCCCTATAATCTATATTTACTTCATCTGCTTGATTTAACTCCATAAATGCTATTGCTTCTTCTAAATAACTTTGATAATAATCAGGCATAATCTGTATGCATTGCCAAAGAGGTGCCCTAAGTAAAGGTATATCAAACCAAATACGTTGTTTTGGCCTTACTTCGTAGTCAGGGTGCTTGTGATCACCGTTATCTGGTATAGGGATATATTTTATTCCTTGCTTATCTTTCGCAAATTCATCACGTAAATCTAAAATCCATTGTAAGTAATCACGTAAACTTGTTAAACTTAATACGTTAAATGTATTAATGAATGTTATTGTACTATTGTCAGTTTCATTTAAGATTCTTTTAACATTCTTTTGCAACATAGCAAAATCCATGCCGTCTCGCATATATTCTGCTTGTTCTCCATATCCGTCTACACTTACAAATGTAGCAAAATTTTTACATGCTGGTGCAACATACCAATGATTGCCACTATTAGGATTAAACTTTTCTTTATCTTCCCATATCTGTATCTCTTCCATTTTTTGTAATTTATCTATAAACATATCCATTAGAATAGGCTTTGGTGGACACATATTAGAAGTCATTGATATCTCTAACCAAGCATTAGGATTTTGATATACATAGTCTAATACTTTAAATGTGTTGACATCCATTAAAGGCTCACCGCCTGTCATACGAAATACTTCTAAATTTCTATAAAGTTCAGGCCACCATTTCCAGAAGGCATCAACGTATGGATTTTCGTTTTGTGCTAACTTTTGAGGCAATAAACGTTGATTTGATAAACTGTCTAAATTATTATGTTCTCCTTGTACAATGTTATAGGCACCGTGTTTTTTAATTTCTTTCTCCCAAGATGTACTAAGGTGAGGACTGCAATAACTACATTTAAAATTACATGCTTGATTAAAATTTACTTCCACATATCTTGGATTTATGTTGCCATCTGCCCCTGCTTCTGCAATTTCTTCTCTGGCATTTTGTGCCCAATACTCTCCACTACGATATACTCTATCACTTCTACCACCTACATCTTCTATACGCCAACAGTAACTACAGCCTTCAGGTCTTTCGCCTTTAAGCATTTGAGCTCTTTGTTCTTTCTTTTCTTCAGTGTTATGTAATGCAGAAGGATTTGTTTTAAGTTCTTCAATATCTATATCATGTGTAGGAGGATGATAGCAACTATGAGTCTTACCATTTGTTAGATGCATGGATACCTGTGTCCATTTTGCATAACACATTGTTGGACTGATAGAGTCCAGTTGCTCTTTGGCCTTATCAGCGGCCTGATCGTAGTTACTCACTTATTATTGTATTAATCCTTTTTCTAATAATTCTTGTATTTGCGTTTCTCTAATCATCGCTCCCCATCTTCTAGGGTTTACATAAGTTGTTTTAAAAAATTTACACATGTTTGGGTTAGGATCAAATAACATCATAGAATTTATGCTTTCATTTAATTTAACGCCTAAATCTTTTATGGCAATTTCTACCATTTCAGGATTCCAAGTAACTTTTGTATATTTACATACTTCATCACCTGGAAAACGAGGCAGAACAGAATTATCGAAAAAGTCTTTGAACCAATCGTAATCTGAAATTAGATTGGTATCCCAGTCACTGAGAACAGTCATATCACAACCTAACCTAGCACCATACATGGCCCATAATCCGTTGTCTATGTCTGAACCTATATTACACCAAACATTAAGTCTATTATAATTTCCATACCAAATTTTTTGTTTAAAGTCATCTGGGGAGACTCTAACTCCTTGGTCTAAACTCATTTTAACTCCTTCTCTAAACCCTGCTCTAAAGGCTTGAAAAGGACTTGCTGTTTGATGTACCTCACTAAAGGTATCGTTAAGTTGAATGTAATTTAACTTCCAACAAAACTCCATGCCTTCGCCATCAGTAGCGGCTTCGTGAGTATTAATTGTTTTAGTATATTCTGTTGGCCAACATTTAAGTCCACCATTACCGTAAACTAAACCATTTAAAATATTTTTAGCATTCCAACTAAAAATACTTTCTGATATATTGTTCCCATCGTGATCTGTGTCAGGCACGTCAAGTACTTGTTCAAAGAAATCGTCCATGACAATATTGTCGCCATCAACGGTTATAAATCTTTCTGTTTCTGATTGACTTGCACATTCTTTGTGTGCGGCATCAAAGCCTTTGACACCATGGACACGTTTTGCCCAAGGAACTTTATTTAATAAATCTGCCCAATGCTCCTCGGCATTAGGTTCATCATACGATATGTAGAATATGTCCAATTCTGTAACATCAATTTTTGCCATATATGTCGTCCTGTGTATTTTTTAAGTACGCACATATTTATCAAATAATTTAAGGGTATATACACTACATTGATTCATTTTAGGAGGCACTTTAGTTGATACTTTTTGTTTTGTAAGTAAGTCCTCTAACTTTACATTTATATTATGAACTAAAAAATGAGGGTCTCTTAAACTTGTAAAATAAAATTTTAATACTTTACTTCCATTAATATTAGCAAGTTTAGGTTCTATATCTTTATATTTTTTAAGTACTTTTTTTGTTACTTCGACTACAAAATTTCCATCTGCAAAACTAACTAGTAAGTCTGCCCCTGTTTTCTTGCCTTCGTCTATTAGTGTAACAAAACTTTGTTCAGTTCTTACAAATACACTTTCAACTGGTTTTAATTCTATACTAAAAACTGTATCTATATTTGGATCTTGTGCTACTCTATATAGATCTGTATTTTTACCTTTAAGTATTTCTACTTGTTCTCTTTTAAAAGTTTGTAAAAACTGTCCTCTTTTCTTTGCAATTTTTTCTTGAGAGTAACCTAAAATATTACCCTCCTTATCGAAAAGAACTTGAAAATCTTTATGGTATTCTTTTGCTTGTAGAGACTCTATATCGCCTCCGGCATCTTTTTTTGCCTTTAAAAATCTTCTACGTCTTTTTTCTGCTTCACTTAATGCCATAATCTTGTTCCATTTGCTTTATCATAGTATTACTTATCCAATCCTTTTCCACATAATGGAAAGGATAGAGTTGCTGAAAGTTTCCTATTTTAAAGTCTTTATATGTGTTATAATAAGTAGGTAATGTTTCAGTCCATATTTCACTTATTCTTGTGTCTGGTATATTTTGTACATGACTTTTCATGTGTACAAATGTGGGTACTTCATCTATATTTTCTCTAGTACATTCATGTTCAATGCCTAAAATTTGCATAGCAAGTGCAAATGCAACGTCTCCGCTTAGCCAATCTGGTTTACCTTTAGGCATATATTTAAAAAACATTCTTTGCCAATGTTGGAAAATAATTTCTACCATTGCAAATAGTTCACTTGCTAATTCACTTTTCTTAAAATAAAAGAAAGCAGTATATACATTAGGTAGTTCGTTCGCCGCAAAATATTTTCTATAAAAATTACTGCTAACTACCTCGCCTCTATATGTTCTTACTTTTGTAGTTGCCCAAACATCTCTTTGTGCCATTATGTCCCACCAATGACTTACATCTGTAGGAAATATCATATCAGTATCAAGTATTACTGTTTCATCATAAGGAGACATATAATAATACTTCCATTTATTATTAATTTTCCATTCTGCATCTTTGGCATCATCTTGCCAAGGTATATCCACTATACTGTCAAATACTTTTTTATGTTTTGTCTTTATAAGTTTTTTAGTTTTAGTATCAACACATACTGTTAGATTGCTTACAGTGGTCTGTGTTAGTTTTAAATTTAGTGCGAGTGCATACGCCTGTTCTAGATAATCAACAGTATCGTTGTTTTGTGCTATTACTATGTATCCTCTAGTCATATCTATTAATTACATATAAATTTCTTGCTACAGCAACTCCTGTAAACCAATTTATAATTACAATCTGTCCTTCTTCCATATTGTGATGTGCTAATGTTAGCAATATTACCTTTTGACCAATAAGTTGCTCGTTGCTAGGCTTATCAGGTAGTAACCAGTTACCTTCTTTAATATTATCTCTATTTTCCATAGCATATATGGTTGTCATTACATCTAATGTATGCAAAATTTTAGATATACGCAAGTCTCTATCTGAAGGAATTTTATCTACATCTATAAACTGAAATGCTTTACGTTCTCTTTCTAATTTAGATATACGTTTCACTTCAGCAATAGGAGGCTCCGGCAATGTTAAATCTAATTCAGGATTGCTTAATGATAACGATGTCATTAGTAATGTTTCCGTAATCATTTTAAATATCTCCAATCTTCTCTAAAAAGACAATGTCTGTGATGTCCTTCTTTTGTTTCATATATAAATTGCATGGCTAATAGTTCTATAACTTTTCCCTCAAACTTTCCGTTGAGTCTACAAGTATGTTCTATTTTATCTCCTAAACTAGGAGCCTTCTTGCTCTTGCTTTTTATACTCATACATTTCTTCCCAATAATCATATGCTACAGGGTCTAACCTTTTTGCACATTCTTCTAAAATTTCTTTCTTCCTTTTCTCATCTGCGTAAAACCATTCTTGTACTTCTTCATTGGTACGACCACAACTAGGACATTTTTCACCATCTGTGAAACATCTATCTATACATGGTGAAACAGTTTTATTCATCTATATATAATTGATCCTTATCTCTCCATTCGTCTATATTAACATAATTAATAATCATAATTTTTCTAATGCCCTTATACTCTGTAGGTGCAAAACCATGCCAAGCAGACTTTGTAATTTTAAATGCTAGTCCGCCGTTAGGCACCCAGTCTAATCTTTTTACATGATGTTCCTTTGTGTGATATAAGTCTGTTGCTAAATTTTTTTCGTCTTCTTTATCTATATTAACTATCGTAGTTAAATTTTTACAAGGCAAATCTAAATGTATATCATGAAAAAAAGGATATCGATCATGTATTATTTCTGCTCTCATATATGTATTACTTAAATCTGTTTTGAAACAATCCTCATAATAATCTCTTCTGTTCAACCAGTCAGCGGCTTTTTTAAATTCTGGATTTTCCTCTACAAAAGCATTATTTAAAAATGTTCTTCCGCCTATTACATCTCTAAAACCTGTAATATTAGAATAATCTGCATTATTAATTTCTAAAGATTTAATTTTTTCAAAATCATCTTGCTCAAAAACATCTTCTAATATGTAATGTTTCCAGGGAAACGGTTTAGATGAATACTTCATTTTTTCCAAACTCCTTCAGCAAATACATCATTAAATATGTCGTGGCAATACAATTTCATTTGCGGTTCTGTGTACCAGTAAAAGTATGTAAGTTTAACATTATAGTCTACACCTTGACTTCTAGTTGCATTAGTGCTGTCTTCTAAAATGTAGTAGCGAAAAGGATTCATGTTTATTCCGAATACTCTGTGTTCTAGTACTCTAAACTTTTCACCTTGTGCTATAGTTTTCATTTTAAATTACTTTTTACCTGCTTCAATGTTTTAAAATAATATTTTGTATATACTCTTTTTTGTTCTATAACATAACAAGGTATAATACCTAATAAGTTATCTTTAAATATTCTAAAATTTTTTCCTTGTTCTACTAAAGTCATCATATTCTTACTACTCTCCTTGCCCATAAAAATTTATTTAAATATTCAGATTTCGACTCTTCTATAATTTGTGGTATAAGTCTTTTACATCCTATTGAACCGTTATTTATAATAGTAACTCCTGTATCTACAAAATATACAATATCTGTGTCTAAATCTAATTGTAATAACATATCAAATGTAAACACGTCTTCCATATTTTCTGATTTAGGAATATAAACAGATACTCCCTCAAAATTTTCTTTATGAGGTATATTTACATACCCTTGATTTGTAGTTTTTATTTCTAAATCTTCTTTTGCAAGTAAATCTAATCTTTCTATATCCTCTATATCATCTGTATATATTGTAAGATTTGTATAAATTTTTGCTAATTCTTCTAGTTGTATAATTATATTCCAATCATGATGATTGCTATTTTCATGATTAGTAAATACATTTTCTTGCCTTTGCGTAGTTTCTATTTCAGCATATGAACCTACTCTTTCCCTTATAAATCCTTCATTAACTAATTGTAAATGTTCTTCATATGATAGTTCTGGAATATCAGGGAAATAATTTTCTTTGTCTGCAACAATTATAGATTCGTCATACATTCCTGCTACTAACAAAGCAAAAAATCTATATGTACCTGGATGTATTTCACATGCGAACTGATCTGGTTCTTCTTTTTGTAAAAATCCTTGTGGTTTAAAACTGATTCCATTTACTTTAAAATCATGTACTAACCAATGTAGTTTTGTAAACTCATATAAATTAGTATATTCTTCCTTTACTTGAATTGTTCCTCTTAATACTTTTGGAAGAAAATTATATTGCATCTTTTTTACTTTTGATCTATAAAATCCTAGAAATAAATCTTTAAACATTTCTTGGTAAAAAAAGTTTCTATCCGTTGAGTATTTAGGGTGATTAAAAATATCCTTTAATTTGATTTCTTTCATAGGAGAGGAATTGTAGAACTTTTCTTTATCTTGCATATTCTAATAACTCCTCACTCACTCTATTTATAGCCCATTTATTCATAATATGTAAGTCAATACCCTGCCATTTAGTTAGCATAAAGTCTCCAGGGCTTCTGGGCTTCTC
>Ga0163111_10001789_pt1 | contig 13433 bp, 22 predicted proteins | sample CRUFie1St18metaG_FD_109645 | JGI IMG/M metagenome (GOLD analysis project Ga0163111, IMG submission 109645) | Marine microbial communities from the Costa Rica Dome - CRUD Field 142mm St18 metaG | ecosystem: Environmental > Aquatic > Marine > Oceanic > Photic zone | place: Costa Rica: the Eastern...
AGGACACATCTTCTCTTCTAATTCTGTTAAGTCTATTTTATCCATTATATATCTCAATACTTCATATTCAACGTGTATCTTTGAACTCGCTCTCATTTATCTTCACCTCTACATTTTTTACATGATAGATTCTGCATACATCTACCACAAATCAAAGTTGCTTCCTTAAGTGGAAGAGGTACTCCTGCACTACTCGCTTCACCTAGAAAGGTCTCAAGTGGATAGTGACAGGAACACTCTTCACAATCACATTCTTTCATATGTTCAACACCATCATGTCTTTGACATCGTTGTTGTCGTTGAACCACTTCTGTATCCATTGTGCTGCTGTTGCAGCAATTACAATATTCATGCAATCAATATCTCTAGCAGTGCCATCCCAAGATTGTGCCTGACATGAAAATGACCCTTCAGCACCTTCTCCAAGACTTTTCATCGAGGGGTCAGCGAGATAAGAAAGCAATAGGGCATTTCGACCCTGCGCCCGTAAATCTAGCCACTTCAACTTAGCATCTGCACCAAACCCCTGCTGATACAATAAACGTCTTACAGCAAGATTATCTGCACAACACACAACTAAGTTGTAGCCCTGTAACTGCTTTGCTGTTAGAACCTTGAAAGGTTCATCGTTGACTGTGCCACGAAAAGAGGTGTCCCATATTCTATCTGCTAGAACACTTGCTTTGTTCTCCCCTATATCATTAACACTGAAGTTCTGATATCCGATGTTCTTCCTCTCAACACTATCATCATCAAACACTGTTATTCTATATCCTAGTCTTTGGAGGAATTGTGTTAGGAAACTACCAATTCCACCTGCTCCAATTATCATTATTCTTCTATTCATCATTTTTATCACCTATATCTATTACATTGTTGTCTATCATTTGTTGTTGATAATGATGCCATGCATCAACTATCTCGTTTGTTATTCCATCCATTGTCGCTCCGACAACAGAGATTGCGTCTTCTAACACAGTTCTCCTGACAACGTTCTTCAACTGTGGTAGATTCTCATACTCTTCAATAAACTTACTGAAGTGATATTGCATTTTCTTTAGTGTTTCAATTAATTCTTCCATTTTAATACGCTCCTGATATGAAATCAGACACAGATAGATTGTATAGGTCTTCCTTTGATAGACCGAACAGATTCTGCATCTCTCTCACTTGTTCCCTTAATCCCATTGCTGATGTTGTGTTTCCCGAAGCCTTCACTAGACTTTCTTGAGTTACTATGTATTTTCTCTGCATTCTTCCTGCGACCCACAAACCTGCAACAACTTTGTTAGGTGAGAATCTCAAATGCTGCTCTTGATAGAAAGTCTCCAAGAATTGAATCATGCTCATTGCGTCCATTCGATATCCTTTAGGAATCTTATCCAATCTATCTAAGATTGATGATGCTGTACTCATTGCGTTCTGTTGCGTGAATACATATGACTTCCTGAAGTGCTTCGCTACTCTCCTACCCCAACGTGAGATATACTTCCTTTCAACCATCGAGTATCTACTATGCTCTCTTATGTTCATAGGCACTTTGCTTTCCTTCAATATGAAGAAAGTCAAGGATGCTGCTCTCTGTTCAACAGAAGCACCTCTAAACACATGCTCAGTATTCAAAGAGCGAAGGTATTCCTCTACCTTCTTCTTGATAGATGAACTCACTTGATAGTGAGATAGAATCATTTGAGACAGAACAATAGTCCTGTTATCCGCCTCAGACAATGCAGCCGCATACATATTATGCTTCTTCATTCTAACCATTTGATTGTGATTATAGTTGGATTTTGTCTCCATTATTAGAGAACCCAACCTGTTCGTTGGCTCATGTGTTTGATTACCATCCTTTAGCATTGATGTGGTTTCCTCAAACGGCCTGATAACCTGAACCAAACCACAACCATTGCATACATTCTCACCTAGCACATCATCAAAGAAACTATCATGCTCTCCACATTCAGGACATGCCATGACTATCTCCATGTTATGTCCTCCGTGAATCTAGCAGCCTTTAACGTTGTATTGGGAACTCTGAAGTTAGTTGCCTTGACATCAGTTAGAGTCCTGACAATCTTAGTCGCCACAGTGTCATTGTAGACGAGGGTTGACCTCGTTGATATTTGGTCTCCCATTACATTTCTTCCATTGACATCATCAACACAGAATGGACCTTGAAACTCATTAAGAGAAGTGAGGAACACCAACTTACATCTTTGTGTTCCTGATTGGTTGTTATTAGGATAACACAGCCAATCTCCCAACTGTCCTTTAATATGCATAGCAAAATGATACTTTTTTGATTTGCCTTCTAAGTTTAGATTGGAGAAAGGTGGCTTTCTTAAGTCAACTAATGTATATTGCTCTTTCTTATCCATTCCTTTCAGTAAGGTGAACGCTCTCTCTTCCACAATCCAATCAGTTCTGTTCTGCATCAACCACGCTTTCATCAATGCCTCTTCGGACTCAGTAGCATGAGAGCCAAACATATTGAACCACAAATTAGAGGGGCTGATGTTAGCCCATTTCTTTGACCTCTGTGCTTTGTTCCTGTAACAGTCGATGAATGTGTTCGCTTCATCGATAGGCAACGAACCCCAAATGTTCTTTGAAATCTCAAATGCTACTTCATCTCTGCTTATCAGATTGGTGTTAATCTTGACATTATACTGAGTGCCTTCAGAGAACAACCAATACGGCGTTCTGTTATGTAATGCATACAGTATGTTCGCAGAGTAAGTAACATTCCTGTCAATATATGACTCCATCATGTCTGCACATCTAGTCATAGAGCCATAAGAAATAATCTTGGCAAGAGCCATAGACACATCGACTTGGTTCTTCTTCACACCATTCATGAAGATGGTGCTACCAGTCTTTCGTAGTATGACTGAAGCCTCACCATTTGGATATCGAAATGTTATCCATGTCCTCTCATCGGACTTACTGTTAGGAGTGGTCTGTACGAATATATCATACATATTCTTTGCAAACGTATTCCAATAACCATTCTCATGAAACTTCTTCTTTGATAGTCTATCACTATTATTTATTCTGATGAATACTTCACCAAACCTGTTAGTTCCCCTGTTAGTGAGCAAGTGATGATACCTGTTCGTCTTACAAAGGAATGAACTTGTTTCAGTAGTTCTTTCCCTATCGCTTCTTATTCTTGGTAGTTCCATTTTTATTTTCATTATTATCACCATTTCTTTCATAGTATAGTTTCTTATTATACAGAGACTCTAATTCCTCTGTCGATAAATCGGCATAGCCTAACCGAATATAATATCTAATTCTGTTGAGAACTAGAGTAGATGGGGTTTTCCTCCCATCTTCCCTAGTCCTCTTGTATAGATTAGAGAGACTCTCCTTCGCACCAGCGTTTGTCATCCTATCGATAACCTCGCTTTCTATTGCTAGGACTTGTTCTCTATTCATATCTCACAGACTCCACCTGCACAAGCAAGTTCTCCTTGCAAGTCGGTGTTGTCTTCTAACTCGACTACTTCTGTCAAATCAATTTCAGTCAGTAGTCTGAGCATAGTTTCGTATTGCTTCTTGCTTATCGGTTCGTGGGGTGCTTGCTTGTAGACACCACCATCGAACGGTAGAACAGACAGACCATTGTAGAAGTCTCTATTCTTCCACATCCAGTTCCTTACGTCATCCCATTCATCCTCACGGATGTTGACAGTTGCAGAAACATTGTGAGTGTTGACACCTCGATTGTGTCCTGTTACAACCCAATCGACTGATACTCTCTTCACTCTCTCCAACATCTCCAATGCTGATTCATCTCTTGTTATCGAAGTCCCATCGGGAGTCTTCTGAGGTATGGAGATGATAGCCTGATTTGGATTGTGATAATCGTCCTCCACTAAATCAGGGAACTTGGTTATCAGATAGTTGTAGATTGCTTCTGTCTTCAACACTCTGATTCTCCTAATGTAATGCTCAGACCACCAAGCGTGAATACCTGATGATGTTCCCATAACTAGACTAGTAGTTCCAGCAGGTTTAACACAAGTTATTCTCGCTGCGGTATTGATGTCCAATGCATTAGCGAAGAACTCATTCGTGCTTCTTGCTTTGTTAGCAGCAGACTCCATATCTAAATCTAGAACTCTACCACTTGCTATTCCAGTCATTGATACACCAAGCAGAGCATCTTTCTCAGATGTCTTCTTCCAAACTTCTCTTAGATAGTGGAAGTCAGTGTAGGATGCTTGCAGTGTTCCTAAGAAGGTAGCATGTTCTACTCTCTTATTAAGGTCGGACTGACTAGACACATCTGACACATTCACTTCTGTCAAGTTACAGAACTGATACGGTCTAAGTGCTATCTCACAGCAAGGGTTAGTTCCCCAATCCTTATCGTTGCTGAAATAAAATCCGGGTTCACCTGAACCTGAATCTTGAACTCGCTTCCATAGATTGTTGAAGAAGTCCCTCTTGATTCTGTGTCGTAGTAGAACTACCGAGTTGTTTGCTCTTGCTCTCTGTGGGTTCTTTTCCCAAAAGTGTCCTGACTTCGATGTTATCATATCATCGTCATCTGCACTGAACAAACTGATTAGTGCTGCTCTACGAATACCACCTGCTAATACTGCATCTGCAATATAACAAACAATATCGTGCGCTTCTAGTGTGGTTATCTTATCGCCGTTGTTCTTGTTAGCGAGAATACCTTCTACCTTCACTAGACATTCTTTCAGAGGTTGTGGGCCGGGTGCTTTACCACCACTAGTCTTCAATGGACTTCCCTTTGGCCTGATATCTGAATAATCAAATCTAACTGTCGTTGCTCTCTTACCAATATAAGACTCGAACAACACCTTCACTGCATCTGCCCATCCTTCTATTGAGTCTGCAACTAGATGCCTGTAAGTCCTCTTTGGATTAGGTAATCTAATTTCAGGCAATTGGTCTACATGATGTCTTTGCACTGAATAACCAACACCTGTTCCTCCTAGCAATAGAAACATTGCTTCTGAGAAAGACAAGTAGTGGTCGATAGGCATGTATGCACAATTGTATACTCTGTTTGGTGACAGTTCAATTGGCTTACCTGCAAACTGCATCGACCTCATTGAAGGTAGTATCTTCTTTGGGATAACATAGTTATCATAAGTATCGTGAATCTTCTCGTAGATTGTTTGTTTTGTTTCTTCGGGTATGTCTCTCTTTCTGATTGAGTCCAAATGCATCTGTCTGTTTCTCTGACAAATCTCTTCCCAAGTTTCTTTTCGCTGGTCTGCTTCTTTCCACTTTGCATACTTCATATGCACAGTGATATCTGATAGTATCTCTTGTTGTATTTCCATAAATTCATCTCCTTGTTGAGTTAAAAAAGAAGGGCGTTGCACCCTTCCGGCAGTCAAACTACTACTGCTAAGACTATCTAAAACCGATTTAACAGCCGCCTACGACATGTTCCATCAGTTTAACTTCATTGACTGTTTCCCAGTCAACATCAGGTATTTTTTCTTCGGCGACCAATATATCGTCAACCACTACCCAATGGCTCGGATGGTCGTTTATCTGCTCCATCAAACCTGCTACGTTCACTTCCATTTCTGTGTGTCCACTGTCATCTTGTATTATCAATTTCATTTTCATTTCCTCCTTTTTTTTCTTTCGTTTTTTGTTTACTTGTTTGCATTCTGTTCTTGGACAGACTGCATCTCTTGAAGCCTTCCGGTCAAGATATTTATTGTTTGCTCGTAGTGCTTGCACAAACCAATGTAGTTATTGGCAGTGTTCACTAGAGTCTGAATGTTAGCATTGTTCTGCAAGAGCAACTGCTCTAGTTCAGCAATCCTAGCATCCTTTTCGTCCACTTTCTGTTCGGTCTTCTTCGTTTCTTTCTTTTTTGTTGTCATATTTTTTCCTCCTTTAAGTCATCTATCAACTTAGAGACTTGTCCCTTTGTTAACTCCTTAGTATTCCCTTCGTAGCCCAATGACCGCAGGTAATTCACCTGACGTTCAGTTGGCTTATCATTGTAGCGACTGATTATCGCTTTCAACTTAATAACTTGCCTCGGTGACAAGTCTCTTCGTCTGATAACTCGACTCTCCATATCTGTCAAGAATCTCTTCTCCCATTGATTGATACCCATATTAGGTGTGAACACTGGAATGTCGAAGTATGCACAAGCATCAAGGAACTCATGCTCTTTCTTCTCACGAAGCACACTGTTCCTGATTGCTATCTGCTTTCGATATTCCTCGTTCTTCAATTGCTGAGTCTCGATAGCCTCGTCTTCTGCTGCTACCGTAGCCTTATGTCTATCAATCAGCATGTGAAAGATATCCAAGTCAGTGATTAGTTTGTCGTTAGGATAACCTCTAGTGTGTATCTGAGCCTTCGGATTATCAGGATGATTCCATCGCCAAACGATAGAAGCCATCTCGTAATCCATAGAACCCGGTCTGCCTCTTCCTTTCTTACGAATCTTAGTCTCATCTATTGTGACACCTAGAGACTGGTCATACACCTTTCTACCTGACCTACGAACATTGACTCTCAAATCCAACTCCTTGATTTCGTTGAATGTTTTCTCAAAGTCCTGTCCGTTGTGTCTCCACCAAGCATCCTTGATTAATGCTGCAACCCTGACATCAATCCATTCTTGAATCATGTCTTCAGTAATTGCGTCAGGACTGATACCCGTTTCTTCTACGATTGCTCTAAGAATCATGTAGGAGTTGATGTGGTCTGAACCAACACACTCTCTAACATCAGTCTCAGTGTTATGTATCTCGAAATGATATACAATGTGATGCTCACATAGGCACTTGTTCGGATGGTTCTCTGCCCATGCGGGTCTTGGAGTTCCAATTCCTTGCCACCAAACTTCTCCTGTTGCAATCCACTCATGCTTCGCATCATCGTAGTTTTCAGCAACCGAAAGAGAAGTCATATTCTCTCTCAGTTTCTTATCCCATCTACCATTTCCTAATTCTCTCTTTGCTGTAACGTAATCTTCTCTTTCTATTTGCATATTTATTCACCTATATATTCTTTCATGGAACATGCCTTGCAGTAAACACCTCTTCCAGTGTAGGACTTCCATAATACTCCCATCCTTCTGCATTTTGCACATCTTCCAATTTCTTTACTCATGCTCATCAGTTCTATCCATCATTTCGTAACTTCTCTGTTCTGCTAGGAAAGCAGTGAGAAGGTCGTTTATCTTACCAAACAGTGCTTCTGCACAACCACCGATGGTCTTACGATGTAGTGATAACCAAACTCTGTGTTCAGCATTCAGAACCACTTTCGGCTTATCATCTTCATCCATCGTTATAATTATCGGTGGCATAGTTGGGTCATTTACTAACCTAAATTCAACTTCCTGCATTATATGCACCTCACGTTCATTTTATTCATTCTTGTTTTCATATTCATTTTTTATACCTCCCATTGAACTCATCTTTGGGAATTAATGTGTAATACAACTTCCATATTGTATTCTTAATTTTAATCAATCTTTCTTTTCTTTCTAACCATCTATCATATGCCTTCTCTTGCATGTATAGATGTTCCATATTCAAATCAGTCATGTAATCTACAAGACCGTCAAACCCTGATTGCGAGTAGACTTTATTGTATGATTTTTCCCATTTATTAGGGTAGTCACTGAAATCATTGAACATATCTAGTTCATGTTTCTTTGTTATTATTCTCATTACTATATTCATATTGTTCACCATTATTATTATGTTTGAATCTCTTAATCATATCATTCAAGTTGTTCTTAGTTGTGGCAGTCATGAACTTCTGACCACCACGAAGGAATATCAGGATACTGAAGAACTTCTCAATGTGGTCATGTTCTTTGTTCCTGAATCTATCCATTAGTGGGTCATCCTCATCCAATGGTCTCCAAGTGAATGCTTGCATCTCTTCAACAGAGACAATACCATTTGTGAATCGGATATATCCTTTCATTCTTCTTCAATTCCGTGTAATGCTAACCACTCACTGTAAGTCGGTTCACACAGACACAGACAAGGGACAGGTTCTTTCTCACCATCTACGGTTTGTAAAACTGCCGTTCCTGTTCCATCACAAACACTGCAAACATCCTGCTCTCTCATTATCTTAATTATCCTCATATTAATCCCAACCTCATTAGTAATGCGTCTGCCTCTTGCTTGTAGTCAAACGACTTTTTCAGATAGTGGTCTTTCGGCCACCACTTCGGTTCTTCTCTCTTAGTCCAAACAGCGAATCGCCACTTGTCATCAAGATAGTATTGTTGATACTTCTCGATAGTTGACATCTCATCAAAGCCATCTGCTTTCCTACACTCCATGTGAGGAGAGATAGCGATAGCGAATGGTGTAAGCCCATCATCAGGAAGAAGCATTTCTGTTTCATCCATCTGTGTTGAATATCGATTCATCAGGACTTCAACCTTGTGAATCCTACCATATCTGTGAGTATACTCATGACACAATGCATAGGTATGCTCACGCAACCACTGGAAGTTCTGCCTTGACTCTCTCGCCCAAATTGTAGATGGGTGATTCAACATCACAGGCTTCCAACCTGCTTCCAAACCAACGTAGTCAACTATTGTAAATAGCATTTGCAAACTCTCGGTTGGCATCTTGACTACATGCTTGTCTAGCATTAGTTCTGCACTCTTTCTTGGGCTTTCATCTAAAGTAAATATGTTCATTTTTATTGCCTCCTATTGTTAATTGAATGTAATAGCAGAGAAAGACATAGACCGCCACAGCCTATATTACTAGCGATATAGCACCGAACAATTCCAGCATGTTTCGGATACACGTTTCTGTCTTTTTTACTCGTAGTAAAACTCTGCTCTTGCGAGTGTGATATCGGATAAATGCATGGAGGAGATGATTCCATCACTGCTTTAGATTTGCATTTTTTACCGCAGTAAACCGATGTTTGAATTGAGAGGGGGGAAGAAAGTCTGTCCTGTGCCATTACCTACGGGTAGGGAACTGCATTGTGGTAGAACACATTGCCAATATTATTTATGTAACCGAATTATCCTGCTTTAATTTTTATAGCGCAAAGCCATTCAATTGTTCCACGATTTGGAATTTAACACACCGCTTCTCAAATGAGTACAGTGAACCAAACCTAATCGAACGAACTCGTTTTTCACGAATACTGATATTGCCGCTAGACTCCATGTTCTTCGTTTCTGAAACAACCCTGTTATCTTTCTTTCTTATTACTTGGAAACCCCCAAGTCTCCACGTTCACCGAGCGACTGCTAAGGCACTCTTGGTTCTACGAACGTTGGTGGAGTGTGATTACTCATCTCTTCTAGAGACAAGTAGTAGAGTCAGATATCCTATCAAGTCCTTGATGATATCATCATCTGATTCTAATGAGTCATTACCTTGAACAAGTCTATTCAACTTGTCATCGATTCTGACTTTGATTTGTTCTTCTTGGTCTGCATGAGAAAAGAACCTACTAGGATTCAACACTGAATCCCCATACTGCCTGTTCTTCTGAAGAAGCATAGTCTTCATCTCATCGCATAACTCAGCAATCTTTCGCTGAGAATCCGTCATCGCATCTTCTGTTTTGCTTGGTGTTTTCGCACCCCAATTGTTCTTTTCTTCTGTCATGTTATTTCCAACCTGTTTGTCTTTTTATCATTTATTATCATAAATTATCAGTAGATGATAAAATACAACTTTAGAGCAGTGTTGCGTTTTTCGCCCATTTTATCATTTTATCAATTTTATCACGCTCTCCATAGGAGAGAGAGAGTAGAGTATGTAACATAGTAGTAGTAGTATAGATGATGATAATAATGATAATATGATAATATTCAATAAAATCAACTATTCTAGCAAGATTTCGCACATTTCTATTTTCTCACTTGATGATAAAATATGAGAATATATGATAATATCAGAAATCTTGCAATTACACTACGATATGCAATATGAAAATATGTCATTAGATACCCATATGATATATATGATATACTATACATATAGGGAATGTGATTTACATCCTTTCTCTGAACAGTAGTTTTTGGTAAGTATAAATAAAGACAACTAGCGATTGTCTACTAAATGCAGTTATAGAAACTACTGCGCAAATAAGAGTCAGCCAATGGAAACCCACAACTGAATCTGAGCAACCCTATTCCAATTCATCGCCTTATAAAAGAAGTACCACCCCACTACCCTGCTTAAATGCACTGCTGTTGTGCGTAAACTCAGAATATTATGCAACCATATGGTTAGACAACTTTGCTCGCTCTAACCTCATAAGGCGATGGATTTTGATAGAGTTGTAGTGATTAAGATGGAATACGAAATGGAATGTGAAGGATGCAAGAAAGAAGTCGTGATAACAGGTGCATACTTGGGTATACTTGAGGATGCATGGTGTGAAGACTGTGGATGGGAAGGTGAAAATCTTGATTCTTAAGATGAGAGTAGAAACTGAGGAATATGTATGGGAGTTGTGGGAATGACTAGTGAAACAAAGAACATACAAGAGATACAAGCAGAATACTCTTGCTGGATGTCGTTCTTAGTGGATGACCTAGAGAATGCAGAGTTATTCAAGTCAGGAAAGGTAGTAAGATTTTGGATTAAGTATTGCACATTACACATGGAATTGGAAGACGGCACTATTGTAGAGGAAGACTGCTATACTGAGATGCATGAAGATACTAAGTGGCCTACAAAGACTATGGTTTGTGATGGAGAAGAATGGAGTGAATATAATGGAATATGACCACAAAGCGGAGAAAGATGCTGAGATGTTAGCAGACTACTATTCCGACTTAGCAACGGAGCAGATTCAGGAGAACTGTCATCATGAGGACATTCATGTTGATGATGCTAGAGTCAGGGTTAGATTACCAAGAGATATGAAGGAAGGCCAATGGGTCGAAGAGCATAGTTTCGATGTCGAAGGATACTTCGTCTGCTACCAATGCAATAAGTCAAGATGGGTATCCATTAACATTGACGATTACATCATGAACATAGATGACCCTCATGTTCTCGATGATTAAACTAACAGCCACCCTTCGGGGTGTGCCGTTCCACTTTACAAAGTTCCCCACCATATGGTAGGCATACTTTTGTGAGCATACCTCATAAGGTGATGGTTATCTGTAAGGTCATGAAGCAGAACGTAAGCGAATACGACTTTATTGATGGATTTATGAAAATACGACCCGACAACTTCAGCAGGAACGGCCTTCAATGCCTTTACAATTATTTGATTGAGTTAGAGGATGACATAGGCGAGGAACTAGAGTTTGACGTTATCGCTATATGTTGCGACTTCACAGAATACAAAGACCTCAAGGAGATAAGTGAAGCATACGGACGGGACTTCATGGAGACCGATGATATCCGAGACTTCACACAAGTCATTGAATGCAATAATTCGATTATCATTCAAGACTATTAGACTCAAACGGCTCGTTAATCGAGTATAATGGGCAGGTTAAGAACGGCAGATTTGAATGAAGCCTCTCATTAACGAGTTTATTGAATGAGGGGGCAGTCCTTCGGGGCTGTCCTCTCTACCCCTTGAGGTGACTTGCACAAAGTTCCCACCATATGGTAGTCAAACTTTCGTGAAAGACTACCTCATAAGGCGATGCTCTAGTGTATGGTTGTAGTCGTAGAGGTGCGACACACTATAACGGAGATGAAAAAATATGGCAATGGAAAATTGGAATGAATTTAGCGAGAAAGTAATCAACTATGTTGATTCAGAGACTGCCCAATGCGACCCGTTCACTGCTGACATGGCAAGGAACTTTATCGTAAAGGGAACTAACGACCCAAGAAGTCAAGTTAGGTATTCAAAGACTATCAAGGATATCTTCTCTGATTTCGAGGACAGCCCACTAAGAGGACGCTCAGGCGGAAGCAGAGCATCCGGCGTTCAGAGGCTATCCGCAGAACTGCAAGCAGTTTGGGCTGATTTAATATCAGTATCAACGGACGATGGCATCACCACTATCACAATGGCGGAAGATGCTTATCAGTATCATACAACCTTCGCAGGAAGGAAAGACGAAGACGGCAACCCTATGACATCATGGGGCAACAACGAAAACATGCTCAATGCAACAGTATTGGGCAAACTTGAGAGCGGGTTTGTGTCTGCTCACAAGGAGGACAACTGATTAGGTAGTCCTTGCACCTCTACGCCTACCCTTAGACCGATTTATCGGTCTTTGAGGTAGTCTGGAAACAAAGTATGACTACCATATGGTAAGGTAAACTTTCGTGAGTCGCAGACGGCCTTACCTCATAAGGCGATGACGATTGGTAGGGTCATGGAAGCACAACAACTGCCAATACTAACGCCAGCCTACGAAATAGAACTTGGTCATGCCAAATCAGGCTCTGACCATGTTCTCATCATCAAGAGCATCAAAGTTCGTGGTGATGACCTATCTCTAGCGATAGCAGAACTCAAAGCAGGACTTGCTACTGTTCAGGAGTTGATTTGAATGCAGTTGCACAAGAGAACAGTAGAGATATCATACCCGTTCGGGTTTGGTAGCATGGAGAAGGACTTGCTCAACCTTGAGTTATTCCGACACAACATAGTCAACGTGGATAAGTGGGATAGTGAATTACCATCCTTTGAGCCTCAGACTGTTGAAAGCACTGTTGATAAGTATACTGTCGTGATGTCTAACGCTGAGTTAGTATTCAACTATCGAAGCGATGCCCAATCAGTCATAAACCAACTAATAGCACAAGGGCTTGAAGTAAACGATGAGCCTACTCACACACAGGAGACCACTTCTAAGGTTGTTAACCCACAGTGGCGTGGTGAGACAATCCTTTTCTTGGATGTCCCGCATCACTTTGGTTCTTACAGTGAGAAGTTTCACATCGTATCAGAAAACGAAGTCGGTGAAGCAGTTGTCAAACTGTATGTGTCTTACAAGGCATACTCGTATACCAGCACATTGACATTCACTGCTGAATGGGCTACTGACAGAGTTCAGAAGTCTGATGTCATCGAGAAACACTTGGTTGATTTACCTACACCGATGATGGGTAAGATACAGTCAATCTTTGAGAGCATCTTCTACTCAGAGACATTCGATAAACCAACAGAAGAACCAATTATCTCTTGTAAGTTCGATGTAGTGTCAAAGCACTCATCTGAATGCAAGCCCTCAGTCATTGAGATGCTGAGAGAAGCAAGAGACAAAGCCTCTTCGGAAGAAGAGTGAACGTAAACTAGGCGAGGCTACACATGTGGGGTAGTCCAAACCATTATCCAAGCACCTGAAATATTGGAATGCGAGCCGTTGGAAAGCCTAGACCTACCACTCCACCCTTAAGGGGAAAGCAAGGTTTCACCAGCGAAGGTGATTCATGAGAATAGTTCGCAGTCTCAGCCTTGCTTGAACAATGGGGATGATG
>Ga0163111_10001790_pt1 | contig 13430 bp, 21 predicted proteins | sample CRUFie1St18metaG_FD_109645 | JGI IMG/M metagenome (GOLD analysis project Ga0163111, IMG submission 109645) | Marine microbial communities from the Costa Rica Dome - CRUD Field 142mm St18 metaG | ecosystem: Environmental > Aquatic > Marine > Oceanic > Photic zone | place: Costa Rica: the Eastern...
CGGTTTATTTTTGCTTCTTAATGAGGGCCTCTTCGTCGTGGTCAAGTAAGGCGTCATCGAGGTCTTTAGTGGAAATTCTCTTGTTCTCAGCCAAAACGTTATAGTATTGAGATCCTGTAGTTTGGAATAAGGCTTCTTTGGTTTCAGGGGTTTGCATTTTTGCGTTTTTGATAGTCTCAGATGATTTTAAAGACTCGAGAGTAGTTCTGGCATCGTCCTCATCGTTCAATTGAGAACCAGCTAAGACCTTTGAGTCGGCCTCAGCATTTCTGTATCCATCTCTTACTTGAGCGAAAGATCCGATAGATTGACCACTGAAATCCATATCAGAAAGTTGAAGTAATTTTTTATCATCAGGAGTAGCCCAGGTTTTTTTCTCATTTTTAACAAATTGATCGCCCTCGAAAGTCAACTTAGATCTTTGACCGAGAAGCTCTTTTTGAGCATCGGGTGTTGGTCTAGTTAATACTTCGTCCATAGATTTAAGGTCTTTGATGAGTTCCAATTCTGCCTCATCAAGTGGTCTAGGTTTGCATTTTAATGCTTGTAACTGATACTCGACATTATATGCCATTGGTCCAGTTTTTACTCTCTTAAAGCAAATGTCCCAACCAGTTTCTACATCTGTTGGGTCACCTAAATCTTCTGCAGCAACTTTAACTTGCTCCATTAATTTTTTCTTTAAGTTAAGAACTTTAACTTTACCGTCATGTATGCATTGTATTGCATATGACCACCCACACTTGAGTTCTGGGTGATATTCTCTTACCCAGTCTTTCTCAAGATTATTAAATACTTCTTTCTCTCTGTCAAAAGAAAGACATTCAAAAGGTAAGTTTTTACCGTTCTCACCCTTTAGCCAGTAAACATATCTTGCACAGATATCGCCTACTATTCTTACTTTGTTGTCGCCATCGACATATTGGTAGCTGTCAATCTTAGATTTTACAGCTTCGCCTTTGGCTTGGTTAAATTTTAGTGCCATTCTAACTCCTTTAGGCTTGTGATTTCTTCAAATTTAAAATGTATTCTACCATTCTCAATCCAAAGTAATCTGTTATTTTCAATAATTTCTTGCTTTCCTGTGTAGTAAAGCAAGTCCAATGTGGTATCTTTCGTTCGATTATAGTCAATGTAGTTGCGCAGCGAAGCGATACCTGCATACTGCACAAGTTCTTTGTCAGAGTATAATCGTCTTTGAATAAACAAGGGTTCGGGATTGACGAGAAAACTATGCCCGTGAAAGCTTTTCTGCCAATACTTGAATATTCTGTCCTTTCTATTAACTGGGGGTAGTTTGTAAGTCAGAATATGAAGGATAGTAAGTATATCGTGTACACTACTATTTGCCTCTTTCTTAATCTTTTTCCAATTATAGAATATCATTATATCAAAATTTATACCATTTGTCAAGAATAATTTTTCCCATGTTATATTGCTTTAACATCATAACCCTGTTTTATGTAGTAGCCCATTCTCGCACTTGCCTGTCGTCTTGCTGTACGACCTTCTAAGTGTATATCAACGATAACGGGTTGTTGTTTTCCCTCATATATTCTAATAATCCGTCCTATCAACTGTGTTAGTAACGGTTCATTATTTACGGGTGTTGCCAAAATAAGACAACTCAAACAATCTAAACTTATGCCTTCGCTAAAGATAGACTGCGTTCCAAATAAAATATCTACATCGCCGAATACTTGTTTTAGCATTGCAGGTCTTTCCTCATGTGGAATCTTTCCTGTTACGCTAATTGCGTTATCGCCTACAAGTTTTCTGCAATTATTCAAAAAGTCGACTCGGTCACTTACGACCAATACCTTGTGTCCTCGTGCGGCGTAGTTCGCAGCAAGAAGCGCAACTTGATTTTGATACTCAAAGTTATACGCTATTGCGTTGATTCGATTCGCCCATGGTGTATGCGCTCCATCTGGAAACCTTATACCTGACATAATAACGTCAACTCGTGGTACAAGATAGTTTTCCTTTGGTGGTTTATACACCGTGTCTGAGAAATAGTCTCGAAATATAACATGCTTGCCATCTTTACGCTCCATCGTTCCTGTCAACCCAATCTTATATCGAGCATTGCTTGCATCGATAATTTTAGTAAAGGTTGGTGAGGATACGTGGTGCATCTCGTCAAGAATGATTGTCCCAAATGCGTTCCTCATATCAGCTATTCTCCGATATAAGGTTTGTATGTTTCCTACTACAATTGGAGCATCTATTTCAAATCTACCACTACCAATCACACCCGCCGCTACCCCGAGCGACTTTTTTACTTCTTTTTCCCATTGACTACGTAACTGTAAAGTGTGAGTAACAATAAGTGTTTTTTGCTTTAACTTATTTGCAATAGCTAAAGCTGTTACAGTCTTTCCCCAACTGACCCACGCGTTAATTATAGCGCTGTCATTTAAGTCGTCAAAAACGGCTTGTTGGGACGGTCGTAACTCATACTTAAAATCGAAATGTGGAATATCAATACAAACTCTCTTATCTACAATTTCGTAATCTTCTGGGATTAAATCCGTCCTTCCGATAGGTAATGAGACTAACCCTTTACGAATTATTCCCATGTTCTTTATCACGAAAGGCGGGTCATTTGGATTACGAGGCGGTATCAAATATGTAAGTTCTTCGTCCAGCTTAGACTGTAAACGAGGAGTTACATCCATGTATATTCTGTTACTTAATACTGCCTTCATAATCAAAATAAAATTAAACAAAGGAGAACTATTGCAGATAACACAATAATTATCCCTTCAGCTATTTTAGCTCTTATATTTTTCTCCATGTTTTCTTTTTCCTTTCATTAGTGAACTCCCATATGAAAGAGGGAAACCCACTTACATATGCGACTCCTGCATATCGAGCCTTAACAGGTCGCAATTCTTCAAAAGGTGACGGAATATCCTTAACCCATACTAGAGTTGCAATGTCTTTTGGCTCTATTTTTTCAATAGGCAAATAAATTATATCTGCCTTTGTTGTTTTTGTGTAGGAGAAATACTTGCCTTTGGAATCAACATAAAATCTACCTCTGTGCTTGACAAGGCTACGATAATCCCTAAGCATATATTTAAGTGGATAAATGCTTTTGTAAGGGGTTTGTAATCTTCGTATGCCAATAGTTTCTCCTTTCATATTATAATCATCTACTACACCCATAGTACCATCACTCTGAGTGCACCATAGAATCCCATCTTGTATCTCAGTTTCACCTGACAATACATATACTGGAAATGAAATATCTCCTAATTTCACTTTCCAAAATTAACATCAATTAGATGCATGGTTGTCATCATAAAGATGAGCATAACGACTTGTATAACTGTGGCTATCGCTACAGCATGTAGAGAGTATTTTGCCCAAAAGCCTCCTTCCTCATCATTCCATTTTCTAACTGTCTCAGGACTAGCATCCTCAGGCTTCCATTTGAAGCCAGGTTGTCTAGCCGTCTTTAAATCTGGAGCGGTAAACTCAAACTCTTTTTGATACCCGCTCATTACATCAGCAGCATCATCAACTGCTGAGGGTAGTTCTCTTTTCCAAACTGGGTCGTAATGACCTCGTCTTCTTTTGTATGCTGTCATAATTGTTCTATATATTCACTTAAAGTTTTAATATCTTGGTCAGATAACTGACCAGCCTGTGCCCACATGGTAGAACTCATGTTCCCTCGGGTCTCTTTGTTTTTGTACTGTACTAGTGCTTCGTAGATGTAGTCCTCACTACTTCCTGCTAAAGCAGGGAAAATTCCTATGCCTGCACCATCTTGTCCATGACAGGCAGCACACCCTGTCCATAAACCTTTAATAGAAGAGAAAGGGTCTCCTGCTGCTAACTCTTGTTTGGCTTTTAGTTGGTCAACTACTGTGCCATACTCTGCAACATACTGTCTATAACATTCTCCAGAGCAGTTACTGTTTCTCGGATACCCTTTATATTCTAAGTTATCATAAGTAACTTTTAATAGTCCTCCAAAGCAGACAACAAAAATTACCATTATTTTTGCTACATCATCCATTATCTGTCTCCGTACTTGTGATTAACTTCACTATGATGTTGTTCATCTTCTCTAACCTTTACAATCATATCTGATAACTTAGCGTTGTCATTTAAGTTGTAATAATCGATTGCTAACTTAGGAGCAGGCATATCTTTTACATATCCTGATTCTATTAGTGTAAGATACTCTGTATAGCTTCTTACTGCTTCTTCCTCAAAATAAGCTATCATTCTATGCGCTGTCCTATTAGATATTATATACAGAGTTAAATAGAAAACAAAAAACACTCCTTGAGCTATTAGCACTAAAAGTCTTTCAAACCAGTTTGGTTTTGCTATCTCAATGAAAAACATCAAATGCATTCTTTCGTTCTCTGCCTCTGCTAACATTTCTCTTATGTCAGGGCCATAGCCTGTTTTCATCTTTCTTAAACTTTTCATATGCAATAACATACCTGCTACCATACCAGGAACTCCAGCAACAGTTTCTAATACTACTGCTCTGTGTCCGTATCGTTTTGCAAAGAAAGTATCTGCTATGAATCTAAAAAACTTAGTCATTCCATAAGCAAATCTATCTGATGTTGTTATTTGTCTTCGATTGTTCACTATGTGTTATCTCCGTCTCTATATTTAATATCTGCTTTATTAAATAGCTTGTGGGTATTTCTATAATGCATACCGTTTCTTTCTGCATCTTTGAAGACTTGATTAGTAACTAATAAAGGTACTACTACAAGAACGTGTAGTAGAATAGATGCTACTATATCATAGCCATACCAACCTAGATAATGCCCTGCAATCAAACCAAAATAGCCTGACCACATTATAAATAATACTAGAGTGAAGTATGCTTGTATTGATGGGTCTTTTATATAGCGTAATGGATTATATCTATTATCCATTACAAGCCTCCAACAATCTAGTATAAACCATAAAAGTCTTTTAATCATGGGTAAACCCCCATATACCAAAAACAAAATTTTCTGCACAGTCTTCTGCATACTGCTCACTATGTCCTGTTATTGTTTTTGAACCTTCGTAAATTTGATTTATAAAGCATTGGACAACATAATCGTCTCCTACTTTATATACTTGTGCCCATCTGTTTTCATGTTTGAAGTCATGTAATTCTTTCATATTTTGCCTCAAATTTTCCAAATGAATAATCATCACCAATATCAAAGTCACACCCTACAGGTGAGCCAGGTATTGATAACCCTCTATCTTTTTGCACACTTTCTCTTAGTATTTCACAGTATTCATCAACTCTTTCTTCTTTGACCTCTGCTAATACTGAGTCATGTACTAATGCAAAGATTCTCATATCTTTCTCTGCATTTATTTCTTTTATTGCTCTATGAGCATCTATGCCTCCAAGCAAGTTTACATCAGAGGCGATAGACTGAACAAGGAAGTTTATACCACTACGAACTTCGTGTGCGGCAATACCTTTGTCCTCGCTAAAGACATTTGGTAATCTTCTCTTTCTTCCAAAGTAGGAATATATAAACCCATTGTCTTGAATGAATTTTTTAGAGCTGTCCAACCAGGATTTCAATGCATGGAACTGTTGAAAGTAATCATCAATTACTTCTTTAGCTTCAGTTGTGCTGAAAAATCTGCCCGAGTCTTTGGAAACTTGTTCACTAATCTTCTTAGGGCCAGCTCCATACATAATACCAAATGTTACAGCTTTTGCCATTTGTCTTTCAGTTGAATAATGTTCTGCAACTTCTTCTACAGGAACTGGTAAGTTAAATACTAACTTAGCAATATTACTATGGAAGTTACCTCCGTCTTGAAAGACTTTCATAAGTGCCTTGTCCTTAGCAAGAACAGCGGCACAATATACCTCTGCAGTTGTTAAGTCCATAGCAACTATCTTATTGCCTTCGGTTGCTCTAATACACCCTTTAACAATAGGATTATCACGAGGTATTTGTTGCATATTCATTTTACCACTAGAGGAAAGTCTCCCTGAAGTAGTGCCATGAAGGTTAAAGTTTGTTCGAAGTCTACTATCTCTATCTAACTGTGGTAATATTTTATCTAAATAAGTAGATTTAATCTTTACCTTTTGTCTAATATCCAATACTAATTTTGGTACTGGGTGTACTTCTGCTAGTTTTCCTAAAACTTCAGCATCTGTACTGTGTGCTCCTGTGCCAGTTTTCTTACCTGTAGGTGTTAAACCTATGTAATCAAACAGTAGTGCACGAAGCTGGACTGTGCTGTTAGGGTTAAAATCTTTGCCTTGAGCAGCTTCAAATGTTTTAACTTCGGTATATTCATAGAGACTTGCTACAGCCTTATCAATATCCTCTTGCATGAGGGAAGTAGACTTCAACAATCTTTGTCTATCAAATGGAACACCATTGTCCTGTGCGTCAATTAAAAATCTACAGCCAGGAATGAGAATGTCTTTATACACGCTGTGCATTTTTTCATTCTTTACTAAAGCGTTTTCGAACTTTTGAAAAAGTAAAAAGGTTGCTACTGCATCCATTGCTGCGTAGTCTTGCATAACTTCAAAAGGAATCATATCCCAAGAGAAACTATCTTTTAGTATTCCATTTCTTTTTCTATATTCTTCTATCCATTGATACATTGGTTTTTCATAATCACCATATGGTGTATGCTTCAATGTTAGTTGTTTCAACCCGTGTGTTCCAGGTTGTTCGTTTAACATGTAGTGCATTAACATTGTGTCTTCAAATCTTGGAAACTTAAATCCAAAATGATACTCAAAGAAAGCAATATCAAATTTAGCATTATGGAACACTACTCTCTTCTTATCAAAGAGTTGCTGTAACAATCCTTCTGCTTTTTCGTCAATGCAATTACAATCTATGTATGCACCATGTTCTTTTTCGTAAGATAAACTTATGCCTAGCATATGCCCATCTCTCGGATATAACCCAGATGTTTCTGAGTCAAGTGCGACAAAGTCATTGTCATGATTTAATGCATTATCTAAAAATACATATAAATCTGCACTTTCTGTAATTCCATAACACTTATCTACTTTTTCTACTTTAAGGTCACCATTAATAAACTTTACAATGTTATCTCTAGACTCGTCCCAAGTTTTCTTTGCCTCAGGTTTGAAAGCTAGCATTGCTGGGTTTATCGCAGGAAGAAACTTATCGTCTATGCATCTACCACTATATTCTGTGATAGAGCCTTCTTTAGTGTAGTATTTAAGTGATTCAGAACCTATTAAAATTACCCATTCGTAATTATCAGGGTCAAACTCTATATCAATATCTCGTTTAAGAACTCTCTTAACACTAGGATTTGAACAAAGCTGAAACTGGTCAAATTCAAACTCGTTGTTGAATAATGACACATAATCATTACGACCTGGCTTTACTTCTACAATAGCTATATTAGCCATATAATCTCTCCTTTAATCTTTTGACATGCTCATGCGTTAGTGCACCAGCATCTCCTAATTCTTTTCTAATTTTTATTCCATAGTGTAACAATCCTACGGATTCACACAATTCAATTACTCTGTTTTGTGCGTCGAGTCCCGCATCGTCAGGGTCAAAGAAAATATCTATTTGTGTTACTCCCTGCATTTTTAAAAGGGTTAGTTTTTCAGTATTAATATTCCTTGTACCAAAACAACAAACTGTATTTCTTAATCCTTTATCCCATAGATTTATAACATCATATATGCCTTCAACTAGGATAACTCTTCCCTTAATTGGATAAGGACGAGCTGGATATAAGGGAAGTACTGCGCCCGCTGGCTCAAACAAATACTTCGGAACTTGTGTTGGTGATTGCGCACGGTTATTAAATGCAACAATCTTACCTCTAATATCCCTAATTGGAAAACAGTATCTGCCCTCGAAGTGAGAGTGGCTAGATATGAAACATTCGAACTCCTTATAGGTTTCTTCTGATATATTCCTATGAGACTGGTTATACATGATAGTATCACTTGGAAAGTTTAAGCCAATACTCTCTGACCTCTTTTCCTGTATCTTTCTCTTAAAATGTTCTCGTTTAATATCGAGTGGATTTGATGGAGCGTCAAAGAATTTAAAAATACTTCCCTTGAAACCACAAGAAAAACAGTTGAATATTCCTGTGACGCTGTCAATCCTCATACTAGGATTACTGTCATCATGTTCAGGGTTCAAACATCTAACCACAAAGTCTCTTGTAGAAACTTTGTATGGTATCTTTTTCTCTTCTAATAGTTCTAATACTGTCATATTTTATTTACCAATGATGAATATTTGCCGCTATAATAACAAAGCAAGTCAAAAAATTAACAAGTGCAATGACACTTCTAATCATTGCTACCTTATCTGCTTCGCTATCAGTTGCTCCCTCTTTCTCTCCTAGGGCTTTTGCCCATAGTCTCCATATCTTTTTCATTTATTATTTTTCCACAAACCCTACATTTTAGAGGTATATCTAATAGCCTAGAAGCTACCTCATCTTCGGGCATAGCCCAGCAGTATAAATGTGGGTGAAACATTTCAGAAGGTAAAGGATATCCTATATGCTTTATCATGCTCTGTATACTTTTCCTCTGTCTAAAATTAAAAACCCATTGATGTGGTCAAACTCATGTTGAATTACAACTGCATCAATTCCCTTAAACTTTTTTCTTACACGCTTATTTTCTATGGAGGTGTACTCCAATGTAACTGTTTTTGCCCTCTTAGTTCTTACTGTCACATTAGGACAGCTTAAGCAACCTTCATAATGGTTACTTGTTGCTGGACTTCTTTCTACTATTCTAGGATTTATGAATAGCTCTGGTGGATTACACGCAATAAATAATCTTAGCGGCACTCCTATTTGTATAGCTGAAATACCCACACCATTGTGTTCTTCCATAGCCGCACCCATAGCATCTACTATAGGTTCTAGTTCTTGTATTGTGCCTGTCCATGGTTCAGACATTTGTCTCAACCTCGGGTCAGCTTCGTTTCTTATTAATTGTCGTGATTCCACTTTGCTCTGTCTCCTAATTCTTCGAAAAGTCTCATGTTTTCTCCAGAATTATCTTTATCGTAAATATAAAACCTACTCTTAAATATTAGTTCTAACATTTGAAAGTAAATTGCAACTGCATTATTTTTAAAGTCCTCATCTTCCCATAGGAACAACGGCTCCCAAGGTTTGCCTTTTATTATAAATACATTCACTCTACAACTCCAATCTGGATTTGACTTTTTTATTTCTTTCGCACAGCGCAGTCTTTGCTGACCCGCTATACACCAATAGTTTTCCATACAAAGAAAAGGATTTAATATGCCTTCTCTTTCTATAGAAGCTAATAACGGTGTGTTTACAGGAACTCTTTTAATTATTTCCTGTTCGTTTATTTCTTTTGCTAGAAGCTCCTCTATATCCATGGACTTCATAATATGGTCTGGAAACCATAGTTGAAGTGCAGATTCTTTAGTTATCCGATTGCTGGCCATGGTATAGTTCCTCCATCTCTGCCTCGTAGATTGGTCTAAACTCTTCAAGCGTAGGAATTTTTATTATTCCTGGCTGACGAGCAATATTTTCTACAAATTCGACATAAGCATCTTTAAGTTGACTTTCTAAATATAATATCATAAGTCATCAACCTCCTCTCCTGTTTTCATTGAATTTTCCACAGCCTCTCTTTCTTTTGGTGAGAGTGCAGACTGCGGCCCTATTTTTAGTGTCTCCCAATCAACTTCTGATGAAAAGCCTGCCATTTGATTACTTCTCATCTTTACACAGTTGAATGTCATACATCTATCTTCTTGCTCCCAAGTCTCAAGAGAGTAAGCGGCATCCGCTGCGTCAAGAATACCCTTAGCAAACCTAGCTTCTCCTGTCGCATCAGTTTGATACGGGGAAAACACTAAGGTTTCATACTCTTGTGCAAACAACTTCAGCCTCTTACTAACTTCTATTTGTTCTGTCCAATCATATTGTCCAGAGCGACTTGGCACATTGTGGCGGCGTACTTGGTTTAGATAGTCTATGATTACTATACCCACGTCAAGAGTCTTGACTTTCTTATCGAGTTCCGACTGGATTCTCGATAAACTAAGGGCAGGGTCATACACAACATCTATTTGTCTTTCTTCGTTTAGTTTTAGTTTAGATAGTTGAGAATGAAACTTCTCAAAATTTCGAGTAGTCTCAAACTCTTGCAAAGCATCTCCGCTATCATCAAAACGGCCGGCCCACCAGCCTCCAACTAAACTCCATTCTTCACTAGAAAGATTTTTACTGCGTAGTCTCTTTAGAGGTACGCCAGTAGATATAGAACATACTCTTTGTAGAATACTTCTACTATCCATCTCAATAGTGAAATACATAGCTGTTCTGCCTGAGTCATAAACATTACTTGCTAAATTACAACAAGTAACAGACTTACCAGCACCACGTCTACCTCCCACAAGTACCAAGTCTTTGGGAGAGAATTGTAACTGCGAATCATATTCGCTGTTGAGTCCTAAAGGTAAATACCTAGATAATTCACTATCATCTTCAAATAGATTAATAGCTTGCATACTCTCCTCGGGAGGTTGCACATCTACCTTGTCACTTACCTTTAAAACTATTTCTTGTAATCCTTCTAAGTTTTCTTCTGCTGTTGCGATTGCGACGGTACCATCTACATACTTATCTAATTCATCAAGTATCTCCGTCTGCGTAAATTCATTTTTGAGATAATCAAGAAGTAAGTCTGCTGGGACTTCTACTTGAATGTTTTTGATTGCTGTTATCTTTTCCTGCAGAGACCTATCTCGTAATCCTGCATCAAATTCTTCTAGTGTTGGTATATCTTGGTATTGGTCAATATGCTTATTTAAGGCACTAAAAATCCCTCGGTACTCGCTAGGGAGATAATACTCCTTTAGCTTTGACCAAGTATCAAAGTCTTTTGTGTCAATGATTTGTTTCAGTAATGCACTAGCAATATTCATAACTCTCCCAAGAAAAAGCAAGGGAGCGAACTCCCTTGCCAGATATTGCTATCGATTAACCGATTTCTTTTTTAGCAGCTCCGTTGTAATTAGCACATTGAAGACCTCTTCTGGTCAACATTGTTTTAACGCCTCTTACAGTCTTGCCAATCTCATCAGCTATCTCTTCAACAGTCATTTCAGAGATGTCAAGTTCAGCTAAGACATCAGCTTTGCTTGAACCTTTAGTTTCTCTTTGTTTTGGAATACCGTTGATTTCACCACTTCTAAGTAATGATAAAGCTTTACCTCTGATTGAGTTAACGCTTTTGTCAAGAGCTTCTGCGATTTCTTCAACAAATGCTCCGTCGTTAACCATAGATACAAATGTATCTTCTTCTTCAGGTGTGTAAGTTCTAACACTCTCAGGTTTTGGTGCTGGTTTTACATGTCCAGTAAGTTCCATTGAAAGAATCTTACCTTGTATTGATTTTGCAGAGAAGTTGCCGTTTTCAAAATTATCAGCAATTTCTGCGTATGTGTAACTTCCAGAGTTGTCAGTTACAAAGTTTCTTAATGTAGCTTCTTGCTCATCTGAGAAAGATTTGCTAGCAGATGCTGAAGCTAGTTCAACATCAAATCCCATTTTTCTTAACTTTGATGAAACACTTCTTGTAGAAGTTTCTAGTTCATCAGCAGCTTCAGCAACTTGTGCTTGAGAGACTGGGCCGTCTCCAACGAAATCAACTAATTGTTGAGTTCTTTCATCTGTCCACTTAGGTAGTGCCATTGTTTTCTCCGTTTTCTATTAATTGTTTAAAATTGTTAAATATTGTTATGCCCATCGAGTGAGCCTTCTGAGTTTTTGCACTTTCTATTCCACTTTCGTTTAATAAATAGTTCACATCTCTCGTGAGACTATCCTTTACATCAAATCCGTTTTGCATTAAAATCTGTTGCGCAATCGCTTTTGTTTTGTATGACTTCAGTTTCCCTGTGATACAAACTGTCCCTCTAGTTTTTTGTACTGTATTGGACTTCTCACAAGTAAATGAAAACGGTAATTTATAAAACTCTTCGGAATGAAAAGTATCAACTAACCAATGTGTTAAGTTCGACGCCGCTTTAGGACCGAGACCAACCTCTATACATTTCTCTAAGGTTATTTCGCTTATAGCTGAAATGTTATTTCTAAATTTATTAGAGGCGCTCCGCCCTATCAGAGGTATCGAGAAAGCTGGTAGGAGAGTGATTAGGTCTGTAGTTTTGCTCTTTTCTATTTCTTGATATAACTTAGAACCCAATTTCTCCGAACCAAGACCTTCAATAACATCTTGTTTAGTCATGTTATAAATGTCAGAGATACAAGTGAGACCAAGTTTATTGATAGTAGCAGGACCTAAGCCCTTTATCTTCAAACTTGATGCAAAGTGTTCAACTTTCTTTGAGGACTGAGCCTCACAAGAGGTATTAACACAATACAGAATATCTTTCTGCCAAACCAAAGTTGCACTACATACGGGGCAATCTGTTGGTGGTTTGATTTCTGCTAAATTCACTTGTTCTCCAATTTTTATAAGTATATTATAACAAACGAGTGACCATTTGTCAAGAATTATTTTTTGGAAAGTCCTGTAGAATGAGAGAAGAAATTTTGAAGCACTCAGTATGTCCTCCAAATTTGACTTTAGGGATATACCTATCATCTTTGTACTGTTCGTGCAGAATTTGTTCAACTGCCCAAACATTGTATAGAGTGCTGTGATAAGTTCTTTGGATTCTCAGGTCATACCCTTTGAACCCTCGGCTTCGTTTAATTACATGACGCCAGTCTTTACCACTCGCTATCCCAACCTTTATACATTCTCTTTCAAAAGTTTTCTTATTTACTAATATAACTCCATAGAGAACTCCTTCTCGTTCACATTCTTCAGGATAATTCCTAAAATAAGTTTCGTTATAGATTCCACCTGCCATTAGACTTTATATGAAGTATAATATACTGTTAATTCTTCTCCAATCTTTATTGGTCTGACAGTAATCAGACTACTATTGGCATGTGGAATTCTAGGATTTAAAATAATAATACAGTTAGGATTCTCACTATGATTTACAAACCCTCCAAGAGGGCTACGAACTCTGCCGTTTTCTACACTATCATAATGAGTAAATCCTAAATCTGTTTTTGCTTCTATATTTTCAGTAGCATGGATGCCTAGCCCATGAATAGTGCTGTGCATAATAGTTAAGCAATCGGGTAGAGGTTTATACATTAATCAACTCGTGAAATAACTTGAGGTATAATTTCCCCTGCTCTAATTACTTCTACATAACAACCTATTTCTAGTCCAAGACCTTCTATAATTGCCATGTTATGTAATGTAGCACGAGAGACTGTAGCCTCTCCAATTACTATAGGTTCTAGAATTGCTACTGGTGATACTGCTCCAGACTTTCCTACTTGCCATACAACATCAAGTAGCTTTGTAA
>Ga0163111_10001791_pt1 | contig 13430 bp, 11 predicted proteins | sample CRUFie1St18metaG_FD_109645 | JGI IMG/M metagenome (GOLD analysis project Ga0163111, IMG submission 109645) | Marine microbial communities from the Costa Rica Dome - CRUD Field 142mm St18 metaG | ecosystem: Environmental > Aquatic > Marine > Oceanic > Photic zone | place: Costa Rica: the Eastern...
AAAAATATTCTCTTTTTTTCTATATTATAAAATAAAGGTTTAATACCAAATTGGTCCCTAGCAATAATAATTTCATTTTTATTTCCATCAAAGTAAACAAAGGAAAACATCCCATTAAACTTTTTTAGAGCTTTTGTGCCCCAAGTTTCAATGCTTTTGAGAACTACCTCCGTATCTGATTCAGTATTAAAACTTAAGCCAATACTTTTTAACTCTTCTCTTATTTCAATATAATTATATAGCTCTCCATTATAGACAATAATACTCTCCTCAAAAGAACCAACCATGGGCTGAATAGCATTATCTGATAAATCAATTATTGACAATCTTCTATGCGCAGCTGCGAATATTCCATGTTGATGATGATGAATTCTTTTTGAATACTGATCAGGGCCTCTATGAGAGAGTAATTCTGAGGCTTCATCGAGTTTATTTTCTAAAAAATTTGTACCAGAAACATGAAAACCTCCGACAAAGCCACACATATATGCAAATCCTTAATATTCGTTTATTATCTTTTTTACTAAATCATTTTGCATGAAAACCATATTTATAACAATTAAACATTTTTTTTATTTTGTTTGGGAAAAGAAGTTATCATTTTTTGTTTTTATTTCTCTGTCTATTTGTTTTTCAATATATTACTCGCTAACAGTTTTGCCAAAATATACTGCTGAGCTGGCTTTTGTTGTTGATAGCTCTTGGGATAATTGGTGGTTAGAAGAGTCAGAAAAAATTAATCTAAGCAATGCTAATCCATTTGGATCGAGATTTTCAAAAGATCGTTATAGTAAATTTGAAACAGTAATCAAAAGCCCGCAAATAATGTCGAATTTTCTAAATGAAAGTAAATTTGATGAAGAGTCTTATTTTTATAACTATGCAAATGATAAGCAATCTGTATTAAGAAACTTTAGACTGTCTGTAAGTGTTGGTAAGGATCGCATGACTGATATTTTTTACATGACCTTGCAAGATAAAACTAAGGCTATTGCGGAAAGAAATTTAAATAATTATCTTGCTCATATCAATAAAACTATTACTGATGCGAAAACTTACAAAATACAACTGGAGATAAATCAGCTCAATGATGTCATAGAAAGCACTAATATTATTAGACTAAGGGAAGAAGCAGAAAAGAAATATAAATCAACAATTATCTCAAAAAACTTATTATCAAAAAATATAAAGCCGCCACTCAGAGTTATAGATGATGCATATTCAAGTGTATTTAGAACATATCCAAAACGTGGATCAACTGTTATTTTACTCACCTTCTTTTCTGGACTTTTATTTATAATAATTTTTATGAAGCCAGTATCAAACTCAAGACTCAATTCTAATAGTAGCAACCCAGGAAATCATATATCCAATACAAAACCATAAAACTGACCAAGCCCAAAAAGTTGCTAAAAAAGAAAATACAAAAATTATAATTATTAAAAATCTAATAATTATTTCAGATAAATCAATTTCCATAATTGACGATTTAGAAAAATAATCAATAGAAATCTTTATTACTAGAATACTAAATAATAAAAATCCAATTAGGCCTGAATGACTAAGCAAAGATAAGGGTAAAGAATGTGCATATTTTCCAGGAGAATATATTAGGTAATCTGCTTGCATGTTACCAAAGAAAGGATTGACGTTCCAAGTAGCATAAAAATTACTAAATAAATCAAATCTACTTGTGATAGAAGTGCTAAGTATTGAGCTTTCATCATAATTTAAAAACCTAAATGCATCTTGTAAATCTAGAGCAAAAATAAGAGAAAAGATTGCAAAGATTATCAAACTAGCAACTACGCCAAGTTGCAAGAAAGTTCTCGAGTATATTTTTCCTGAATTATGAATCAATTCATTATTGTTGAAATTATTAAAAATTGTAAGAGTAAGAAAAATTATTCCAAAGGCCAATATCATTACTGTACCAGTATTACTGCCTAATATTTGGCATGCAAAAACACCAGATAAGTAGAATAAAAATATAAAAATATTATCTATTATTGGAACTTTTTTTGTCTGAGTTAAGTACAAATCCCTATAAAGCTTTGCAATTAAAGCTGTTGAAATAAAAAATAATAATATATAAGCGTCTCCGATAACCTGATAGTCAATTTGCCCCAATTCAGAAGAAAATCTAATTCCAGCTAAGCGAGTAAGGAGAGCATCAAAACTAAAAATACTTTGAATCATTAAGAAATTGCTAAGTAACAAAATAAATATAAAAATTCTCATAATAAATTTATTAATGATATGAGAAACTATTCTACTTTTATAAAAAATCTCATAAATCCCAATTGAAGAAAGCATTCCTATAGAAAGATATGTAAGAAGACCACTTTCATCAGAAAATAAATGTCCTGAAAGTATATCTGAATTAGTTGTGAAAATAGTTTGGAAGGCTGTATAACAAATAAATATACCTAAGATTTTAATCAAATAGTGTGTTTTATGATTCAAGAAAAATTTTGCAAAATAAAAAATTCCTATTGGTACCACCAAGCGATTTATTTTTAAAATGAAATCTATCTCATATGTATAAGTAATAAAATTTTGTAATAAAAAAATTATTGAAATCCCAAGCTTAAACATCAATTATTCATGTTTATTTAAAAATAACGTGTGATCTGCAACAGATAAGATCATATCTCTATCTACATGAGAGGTTATGATTACAATCTTATTTCTTGATATTTCTTTAAGAAGTTCTAGCAAGTAACTCCTGTATCTTGAATCTAGCGAGGAAAATGGTTCATCAAATAAAACAACATCTGCGGATGTTGCAATACCTCTAAGCAAAGATATTCTTTGTCTTTGGCCTCCTGAAAGTGTTAATCCAAAATTATCAATAAAGGTTTTGTTTAATCTATCACCTAAATTAAGAAATTTAGAAAAATCTAGGTCTTTCGCAATGTCCATTATTCGCTCTTCTTGGTGCTTCGTTGGAGTTTTGCCTAGAAAAATATTTTCTTCAAGATTTCCAGATAATAAATAAACTTCTTGAGGGCATAAGGAAATCTTTAAATCATTTTCTTCAGAAGTTAAAAGGCCCCATTTAATTTCTCCAGAAAAATCATCTCTTATATTTGATAAATGATGCAGCAAAGTTGATTTTCCAGATCCGCTTGGACCATCAATATATACTAACCCAGAACCTTTAATAGATAAGTTATCTATATTTTGTCTAAAGCCATTATCAAGATCAACTTTATATCCAGTTACATCTAGCGAGAGAAGAGATGCATTATGCTGAAAAATTAAGCTACTTTCATTAAAGTTTGTTTTGTTTTTATCTAAAAATTCGAAAGTATCTTTAAGTTGTAAAATTGCAGCTTTGGCAAATCTCATAGAAACAAAAGCTGAAATTAGTCTCGTCACACTTGGAAGGCTTCTGATTGCAGCAAGGATAAAATAAAGAATTAGCTCATATGAGTTAACAATACTTGTTTGACTATTGGTATCAGTCATTTGATTGAACAAAGCTAATATAGCGAATGATAGAACAATCACATATAAAAGAGCTTCCAAGTATGGCCTTGTCAAATTATTCCAAAAAAGATACTCAGATGAAGCCTTTTTACTTTCAAAATTCTCTTTTATATATTTTTCATGGAGCCATTTTTGCTGGACATCAGATTTTGTCTCGAGACTCAGAGAGCTAAAAGTTTCAATTAGATTAACTCTTGCCTGATCAGCATTGGCTCTATTTTGACTTGCGCTAGAAATTCTATCCTTAGTTATTTGTCTATATATAAATCCTAATAAAAGAAATAAAACAGCCAAAAAGATTGATATATTTGCATTTAATACAAATAAAAATACAAATATAGCTATCAACAATATTCCTTCTGAGACAAAAGTTACAATTGGATTTATAAATGATTGGGCAAAGTTATGACACTCTACAACACCCAACCTTGATGCTGTCCCCGAGCCATAATAAATATAAAAATCATTTGGGTTTCTTATCAAAGTCCTTAATAAATTTGAAGAAACGCTAGCGGAAATATTATAAACCACATTAGATCTGTACTTGATAATGGCTGTGCTGATGATAGTTTTAAAAACAACAAAAATTATAAAGCCTATCAATATAGTGTTTACGGACAGTAATGGTATAACAGTCTCAGGAAAAAGCTCTACTACACCTTGAAATGATCCAAAGGTAGCAGATAGTATCAAAGGAATAACAACACCAATCCCAATAAGATCGAGTCCAGCTCCAAATGTTGAAAATAGCAATAGTTTCTGAAGAGAGTTTTTGCCAATATTATCAATTAATTTAAGGCCTTCTCTGATGTAATCAGATTTGATTGCTTTCAACTTAAGTTATATTCCTTTATTACTTTGATTATATTATGTATATCATTTTCCGCTAAGTGCTCACCTACAGGAAGACTAATTAAAGTATTTGCAAGATTGTCTTCAAGCAATTTAGGTAGAATACTTTGATGCATGTATTTGTATGCATCTAATTGAGGTAATAAAATTGGATAATGAATTGAGGTCTGCACATTATTTTCTGACAAATATTCTTTAAATTTGTCTCTGTTATTTACTCTAATTACATACAAATGATATACATGTCTAGATAACTCTTCTTTTTTTTGCAGAAGAATGTCCTTTCTATTTCCTAGCTCTGAATCGTATATCGAAGCATTTCTTATTCTTATCTCAGTCCAATTATTCAAATGTTTTAGCTTTATTCTTAATACACCGGCTTGCAAATTATCCATTCGGCTATTTCTACCCTCCATAAAATGATTGTATTTATCCAATCTTCCATGATTTGCAATTGCTCTTGCTTTTTTTTCATAATCTGAATTATTAGTTGTAACAGCCCCAGCATCACCAAATGCGCCTAAATTTTTACCTGGATAAAAGCTCCATGCAGCTATATCACCTGTGGATCCAACATAGCAAGAATTATGATGTGCTCCATGAGCTTGTGCACAATCTTCAATAAGAAATATATTCTTATCTTTACAATAATCCTTAATATCTTTTAAATTGCATGGATTACCATATAGGTGAACACAGATTACAGCCCTTGTGTTGTCAGTTATTACTTCATCAATATTTTCAGGAGTTATTAATAAAGTTTCTTTGTCTACATCTGAAAAAACTACCTTATGTCCGCATCTTGTTACTGCCTCAGAGGATGCAACAAATGAATTTGATGGCACTATAATTTCTGAACCTTCTGGCATATCAAGTGTTTCAATGGCTATCTCCAATGCATCTGTTCCATTACCAACACCAATACAATATTGAGATCTTATGTACTCTGAAAACTCTTTTTCAAACATTTTTATTTCAGATCCGCCAATAAATGCATTATTACTAATGATTTCACGAATTTTTGGGAATACCTCTTTATCAATTGATGTTAGCTGATAATCTAAATCCATAAACTTCATTTATCTTATTCTCCTTGCTGGATTGCCAGCATAAATACCCGGCTCATTTATATCTTTTGTCACAACTGAACCAGCTCCAATTACTACTTTATTGCATACAGAAACAGGCAAAATTGTTGAATTACTGCCAATGGATACATTATCGCCGATTTTTGTTTCTTTCCATAGTGATTTATCTCCTTGTGCAGGTCCATCATTGGAAAAGAGATCATTTATAAAAACGACAGAATGTCCAATAAAACAATTTGATCCTATTTCAACAAGCTCACATATAAAAGAATGTGACTGAATTTTTGTATTTTCTTTTATTAGTACATTTTTTTGTATTTCTACAAACGGGCCCACAAAAACTCCATCTCTAAGCTCACATCCATATAAATTAACTGGCTCAACTACAGTTACTTCTCCATGCTCGATGACATCAGTAATTTTAGATTTAATTATCTTCATATTTTATTCCTAGTTTGCATAATTTCGGTTTGAAGTTATCAAAAATAATAGTCTCTCCATTTTCTATTGATTCATATGCAGCAACTACCATTTTAAGACTTTTTATTGCTTCATAGCCGTCTATTTTTGGAGGTAGATCATTTTCAATAGAATTAGCAACATCCTTATAAAAATCAATGTGGCTAGATCCAAAAATATTTTTTTCTTGATTAAGTTTAATAACTGACTCTTCTTCACTGATTTCATCATTCAAGAACTTCCAATGGACAACTTTATCTGCAGACATACCAGCAATCTCAACAGTACCATTAGTTCCCAAGATTGATAATGATGCCTCGATATTAGATGGTCTCGCTGTTGTTGTAGCCTCAATAACTCCAAGAGCACCACTTTTAAACTTTATTGAAACAATGGCTGTGTCTTCTGCTTCTATATCAGCCATTCTAGTTGCACCGATGGCGCTTATTGTCTCAATATCTCCCATCATCCACTGCAATAAATCTAAATAATGAATAGCTTGATTAGACAAAACACCTCCATCTTTCTCCCATGTTCCTCTCCATGACTCACTTTGATAATAATTCTCATCTCTAGCCCAACGCAGCCTGATTGTTCCAAGATTCAAGGAACCTAATTTACCATCTAAAATAGCTTTTTTTAGAGCAAGGATGGGTGGATTATATCTATTCTGCTTCACAACAAATAATCGCACTTCAGAATTAGAACATGCATCAATCATTTTGTTGCTATCATCTATAGTTAATGCAATTGGCTTTTCAACAACAATATCTGTTTTAAATTTTGATAATTCTTGAACTATTTTTGCATGTGATCCGCTGTGTGTAAGCACGCTTACTAAGTCAATTTGCTCTTTCTCCATCATCTCATGAAAATTGATATAGCTATTAACATCATACTTATCTCCAAGTTTATTTGCTCTAGATTCATCTTGATCACAGACAGCCTCTAACTTCATTCCTGGAATGCTCCCATTTGATAGGATTTCGGCATGCTTATTAGCAATATGTCCACATCCGATAATTGCAACTTTCAACATGATTTTCTCCTATAATTAATTTATTTTTTTAAGACAATCTAATATTTTATCTTGCTGTATTTTCCATGAATTAGACTTTAAAAAATTTTTTGCATTATTTTTAAGATCTTTCTTTTCTCTTGCATCAATATTGATAAACTCTTCAATGGATTTCCTTAAAGACTCTTCTGAAAAATCATCACTAACTATTCCAAATCTATATTTTTGAATAGTTTTTTTGGCTTCAGACAAAGGAAATGAAATTATTGGCAAGGCTGCACTGGAAAATTCAAAGAATTTATTTGGCATTGCCCAATCATAATTTTTAGAAGATTTTTGATATGTAAAAAGTCCACAATCATACTCAACAATATGTTCCAATAATCTTTCTTGACTCATTGGTGGCTTGTGTATTATTGAATCATTTATATTGGAGCTAGCTTTAATGATTTCTTCAAGATCTCCCCAACCAATAAATGTAATTGTGACAGGTTTTGAAAATTGTCTTTCAAATGCCATCAAGACAGTTTCTATCCCCCTATTTTTGGCTAAAATGCCGTGCCATAAAAAATTAATTGAAGAATTCTGAGTTTTTCCAAAAGTATTAATATTTTCTACTGCATTTGATAGAGCTGGAGAGTTATAAATAGGATATATGTAATCTAACTTATATAGTCTTCTGTACCAAGTTGCTATCCTTTCACTCACGGTAAATACAAAATCTGCTTTCTTGATAAGAATTGATTCTAAAAATGCTCTTAGCTTTACTTTAGATCTTGACGGGGTTCCTTTATAAGGTGCAAGTTCGTGAGTGTCATATATTATTTTTAATTTAGGTTTAAAAATCTTTAAAAAGAAAGCAACAGGCAATGTTTGAATATCGTTACAATAAATTAGGTCGGATTTTTTTACTCCTATAAAAGCTCTAAAAAAAAACTCAGAATATTTTATGTAGCCCCACTTACCACCTTTTGGTAAAAAATCAGATAAAAGTTTGTATGACTTTATATTTAATCCATTATCATTAAAAAAAGATTTACTATCTTTTGATGAACTATTCGAGTTAGGTCCATTTATAGGTCTATCTAAAAAATGAAGTGTAACTGAATTAAATTCACTGGATATATAAGAAGAGATTCTTTTAACCCTAGAATCGAACTCAATATCTCCACATAATAAAATTGCAATGTTGCCAATAAAATCTTTTTTTATGTTATCCATGGAAGCTATCTTCTAAGAAATATTATGACATTTTTATTACTTAATTTTTTCCAATCAAGATTTCTTTCAAATTCGTCATATCTTTGAACTTCAGCTAAATCATCTTTGTAAAAAACAATAGCTCCAAACTCTCTTAAATCATTACTATTTTTTAGTGTTATTTTTTCGGCACATGACCCCATATAAACTTTTGAGCTTAATCCGTATTTATTATCACTATCGCCCCACATTGGAGGTCTGTTTTCAAAAGAGGTATCAAGGGCTACTTTCCCAGAACTCAAACAAGAGTAATTAATTCCATTAAGTAAAGAATACGCCTGGCTATATCTTTCCTCGAATTCGTCATTCTTTTTGATGAAGTCTTTTGCGCTATAAAAATTAAGAAGGCCGCCTAAAAAGATTAAGAAGAGAGCTGATGCTTTAATTAAAAATGAAAAGTTTTTATTGTAAAGGAGCATAAATGAGCCAATTAAAACAGGTAACATTACAGGAGTCGTTGTTCTTGGTAAGTCTATACCTGCAAATACAATGCCAGTTATAAAAAAATATATAATGCTCGGCAATATTAGCAATCTAATATTTTCTGCCATAGCTTTTTTTAAAATAAGCACGTTATGGATTCTCTCTAAAATACTTAAAAACATGGTGCTTTCATTACTTTTAATTTCATTACGAATAAAATATGAGTAATAGAATTCTTTAGCCCATAAAATGGCTACATAAATCATAATCCCGCTTAATAAAGCGCTCTCAAAAAAACCAAATTGTTTACTCGATGAGCTATATGTATTCCATATGTTATCAAAAATATATAAGTGATTGCCCCAACCAAGGGCGACAGAGCCAGCAATTAGTAGACTATTCTCATTTGAAGTCTGACCGCCAAGTAAAAAATATATAAGAGCTAAAAAAGTTATTAGTATTGTCGAAAATTTTATAGTTCTTACTAAATTATTTTCTAAAACAAAAAATAGCGCAAGGGCATAAATAATCTTTTCCTCATGTATTAAAACTAAGAGCATCGATACAATAAAGAAGCATGAATAATTTAAAGCATTCTTTTCTTTCTGCAAACTCAGTCCAAATTGCAATAAAAGAATTATAAAAAAAGTTTCTATAGAAGTAATATGGCCTACTGCATCTCCCTCTAACCAAACACGTGAGAAGGTAAATGATAATAAAACAGCTGAAGATAGGAAATAAGAAATTCTTAATCTGAACAAAAGCAGGATTAACATTAGAAATGAACCTAACCAAAAAAAGATAAGCATTATTTTAAAAGCCTCTGGCGACCATGAAAGCAAACTAAGTGAAATATAAATTATTAGGTAAAGGAATGGCCTGAAAAATATTAGATCTCTATCTTCCGAAAATAAAATATCTGCCCAATGTATATACTGGAATGTGTCATGACCTCCTATGCTAAAACTATTTATCGAAATGAACTTAATTAAAACTGCTGCAATTAAAAGCAACAAAGAGGACAAAAAAAATAATTTACTACTGGTTTTTTGCATTTAGTAATTTATTTATAAAGATCTATTAACTCCCAATTATTTTTATAATCTTTATGATTTTCAAAATTTATGTATGAGTTACAAATTTGAATGTGTCTTGCTGTACGAGTTGCTAATTTTTTAAATACAGAGCTAAATTCAAGAACTGTATTCTCAAATATTACTTTACAATCCTCGTCCCCGGTGTAATCGAATCTAATGAATAGTTTTGTTGGTTGATCTTCATATCTTTCAGTTATGAAAATATTTTTTTCTTCAGAAGAAATTTTTATAGAATTTATTTTACTTACAGCATTATCTAAATCGATCTCTGAACTGAAATGTAATATTGCATCATAAGACATACAAGGCTGAACAGTTGCATCTTTGGAAATATATTCACTTACAAACTTATGCCATCCCGAAGATGGATAGAAGGAATTCCAAATTTCTTTATCTGCTGAATACTCTTGAGTAAGACCATTTATCATAACTATTTCATCGAACTCTAAATAAATTTGTTTAAGCATGAGCTCTATGAGGTCTAATGTAAAATCAATTCTTGTATGATTTTTTGTTCCCCAGTAATAATGCTGAGCATGAGCCTGCATATTAGCAAAAAATACATCTATATTTTTGTTTCTTTTTTTTGATATTTTCATAAATTCATTAAAAGAAATATACTCTACACATGCATATATAGAGCTAATGTTTAACAAGGTCTTAGGATTTGTGCTTAATAACAATTTTATAAACTGAAAATCTAAATTTCTTATTAAAAAAGGTAATATCTTCAAAGCTGAAAAAAATAATTGCAGATAGCTAAATATCTTACTTAGAAAACCATTTCCTCTGTCACTTACTGCATTTCTCAAAAAACTCTCAAGGTTTCTTAATTTTTTAATGTTTGTTTTAGAGGATGATGTCCAAGGATCAGGGAAAAAAATGATATTGTCATCTTTGGGATTCTTAGAATTTAAGCATCCCCAAATAACACCATATTTATTTGAATCGTTATCCCAAACTTGAGGATATTTCAAATTATCGGCATCACCAAGGTGCTTAATTTTATGATCCTTTGTAGCTGTACCTGTATGAACTGATACCCACTGAGACCATGGCTCAAGGAAATCAGATTCATATGAATCTGGGATATTTGTATCAATCCTATAAGAGTCTAATACCTTTGCAAGAAAAGGTCTCCCGTTAGTTGAACTTTCTAATAAATCAACATTAAACTCATTTAATTCAAAAATTAATCTTCTGCTCAAAATAAACTCCTAGTTAATTATATAAATTTATCTCTTGTAAAAACCTTATCTTTTACGTCGTTAATATCTTGCTCATACCTGTTTGCAATTATAATAGAAGATCTCTCTTTAAATTCTTTTAAAGATCCTACAACCTCAAATCCATTAAAACTATCTTGATTTAAATAAGGTTCATAAATAATGATTTCTTTTACGCTGTCTTTAATGAAATCTAATAAATCAATTACAGCAGATTCTCTGAAGTTATCAGAACCTTCTTTCATTACTAACCTAAAAATACCTATAGTTGATTTAGATTTCATAATAATTTGCTCTGCTAGAAATTTCTTTCTAATATGATTTGATTTAACAATTGATTCCATTAAGGAGTTTGGTATATTTTTGAATTGTGAAGTTAATTGTTTTGAATCTTTTGGCAAGCAATAACCACCATAACCAAAACTAGGATTGTTATATATATCTCCAATCCTTTTATCCAAACCCATACCGTGAATAACACTATGTGCATCGATAGACTTTGATAGCGCAAAAGAGTCAAGCTCATTAAAAAAAGATACTCTCATTGCTAAATATGTATTAGAGAATAACTTTACTGACTCAGCCTCTGTATTCCCTATGATTATTACTTTAGGATCATTTTCTGCCATATTTGATAGTAATTCAGAAAAATTTATTGAAGACTTATCTTTTCCTCCAACAATAATCCTTGAGGGATTTAGGTTATCGTATATGGATAGTCCTTCCCTCAAAAACTCGGGTGAAAAATAAATATTATTAGTTTTATATTTTTCTCTCATTCTTTCTGTAAATCCAATAGGAACAGTTGATTTGATGAATATCTTTGTCTGATTGTTAAGTTTTTGGATTTGTTTTATTGAGTCCTCAAGTATTGATGTATCAAATGAATTCTTTGAGTCATCAAAATTTGTAGGGACTGCAAGAATTACAAAATCACAATCTTGATATGCTTCTTCTAAACTGGATGTTGCAAATAAGTTTAAATTTTCATTAGCAAGTATATTCTTAAGATGAGTATCGTTGAGATATGCTTCCTTTTTATTTATTGCCTCAACCCTTTTTTGATCAATCTCTAAAACTTTTACCTTGTGTTGTCTTGATAGGAGGACAGCCAGTGATAAACCCACATATCCAGCTCCTGCTATTGTAATTTTTTTTATATCCATATTGGGTTTATTGTCTATTTGAGGAATTATATATACTTTCTAAAATTTTATAATCATGTTTTAAAAGAATACATAATTATAATTCCTTTCTGACAAAATCATAGATAAAAAATAATAGAGAGGAAAATATAAAACTTAAAATAAAACCCGTTAAAATCATTACTAATCTGAACGGTGAAGACTTTTCATATGGAATTACAGGATGATCGATTATTTCTAGAACATAAAATTTATTGGTATTAGCTAACATAATAATTTTAGTTTGTTGCTCAATCAGTCTATACAAAAGAGTCTTTATTTCATCTGAAGAAGTTTCTTTTAACTCAAAATTTAAATATTTTAAAGCTCTTTCTGATTGATTAATATCTTTATCTCTTACCCTGTTATTGAGATCTTCAACTAACCAATATAACCATCTTTGAGCATGGTCTGGTGAAATATATGTCAATTCAATAGAAACAAATTGTGTTTGAGTGTCTACGGAAACTTTCATATGATCATCTAACCATACCCTGTATGCTTCTTGTGTATTTGGAGCTGAAGAAAATGGTGGATTTGTATCTCGAACCCATAGTTTATTTTTCTCATCATAAATCTTATTATCTATAAATAACTGTCTTGTTTTAGGGTCCCATTTTCTTGCAGCAAATAATTCAATCAAAATATCTCTATTAACAACGAAATCAGAAATAAAAGACTGGGATGTTAATATTTCAACAGCCAAATTAGTCTTAGCTGAGCTGGCATTCATTCCAACAATTGAACTTAAACCCCCGAGATTTAGTAATTGAGATGCTGACTGATCAATATTAGAGTTATCTGTAGGTGCAAGTAATACACTGGAAGTATATTTATCTTGAGTTGAAAAAGCTAAATAACAGGAAATAAGTGTCCCCGCCAAAACAGAGATCAATATTTTGTTTTTATGTTTAAAAAAACTTTCTAATATTTCTTTGATCATGCGGCTAATACTTAAATCTATTTATAATTTTATATCAATTAAAAATTATTTCATAAATATATAGTGGTGCCCGAGGCCGGACTTGAACCGGCACGATATTTCTATCGAGGGATTTTAAATCCCTTGTGTCTACCAATTCCACCACCCGGGCTATAAAGTAGATTTATTTTTGCAGATATTATACTTTTATATTTTGGAATGTCTTCAATTTATGGAGGCTGAGGCCGGAATCGAACCGGCGTAAACGGATTTGCAGTCCGCTGCATGACCACTCTGCCACCCAGCCAAATTATTTAATTTTTCCTTCATCTCTTAAGCTCTTTCTAATATTTGTAGCGCTGATCGATTCAGTCTTTGAATCAAATGATTCTTGTTCTATTTTATA
>Ga0163111_10001792_pt1 | contig 13430 bp, 7 predicted proteins | sample CRUFie1St18metaG_FD_109645 | JGI IMG/M metagenome (GOLD analysis project Ga0163111, IMG submission 109645) | Marine microbial communities from the Costa Rica Dome - CRUD Field 142mm St18 metaG | ecosystem: Environmental > Aquatic > Marine > Oceanic > Photic zone | place: Costa Rica: the Eastern...
AGGCGCATGCCGGGCTCGACCACCCGGTGATTTTTGCCCCCTCGGTCGTGCCGGCCTATCGCGGCATGCTGGTCGAAGTTCCGCTCCATCTCGGGGCAATGGCCACCGAACCCCATGCCGACGACCTGCGGGCCGCGCTGGCCGATTTCTACGCGGATGCGCGGTTCGTGAAGGTGCACGGTTCGGCTCCGGTCGGTGAACTGCTGCTGGAAACCCACGCCGAAGCGACCGATGGCCTCGAACTCTTCGTATTCGCCAACGAGGGCGGCTGGAACGCGCGCCTGGTCGCGCGGCTGGACAATCTCGGCAAGGGCGCCAGCGGTGCCGCCGTCCAGAACCTCAACATCATGTGCGGCCTTCCCGAGACCACCGGTTTGCGCTTGGCCTCTGCCTAAAAAACGGGCAGGCTCTGTCTGTGCTTCAGGCAGGCGACTCCGATTTCGACGATCCGAACCGCGCAATTGCGCGGATCGTGCAATTGGCACGCTTCTTGGAACACGTGCGAGCACGACGCGTAAGTGACGTGCGACGCGGATCGAAGAACTCTCAGGGGGACACCAGCAGGTGAAAAAGATCGAAGCGATCATCAAGCCCTTCAAGCTCGACGAGGTGAAGGAAGCGCTGCACGAAATCGGCGTGTCCGGCATCACCGTCACCGAGGCCAAGGGCTTCGGGCGGCAGAAAGGCCATACCGAACTCTATCGCGGCGCCGAATATGTCGTCGACTTCCTCCCCAAGGTGAAACTCGAAGTGGTGGTGCCCGAAGGCATTGCCGACCGCACGGTCGAAGCGATCGCCGCAGCGGCCCAGACCGGGCGCATCGGTGACGGCAAGATTTTCATCTCGTCGATCGAGGGCGCGCTGCGCATTCGCACCGGCGAACGCGACGACGACGCGATCTGAATAATCGCGGGGTTAGCCCGCACAGACACATCCTGTTCAATCGGAGGCAATACCAATGGCAAGTGCAAGCGACGTCCTGAAACAGATCAAGGACGAAGGCATCGAGTGGGTCGACCTGCGCTTCACCGACCCCAAGGGCAAGTGGCAGCATTTGACCATGGTCGCGAGCGTACTGGGCGAAGACGAACTCGAAGACGGTCTGATGTTCGACGGTTCGTCGATCGCGGGCTGGAAGGTCATCAACGAAAGCGACATGATCCTCAAGCCCGACCTCGAGCGTGTCTATGTCGATCCCTTCAGCGCCGAACCCATGCTGATCGTGTTCTGCGACATCGTCGAACCCTCGACCGGCGAATGGTATGCCCGCGACCCGCGTTCGACCGCCAAGCGCGCCGAAGCCTATCTGAAATCGACCGGCGTCGGCGACACGATCTATGTCGGCCCCGAAGCCGAATTCTTCATGTTCGACGATGTCCGTTTCGAGGATGGCTACGCCGGATCGGGCTATGCCATCGACGACATCGAACTGCCGACCAACAGCGGCAAGGAATACGAGAGCGGCAACCTTGCGCACCGTCCGCGTGCCAAGGGCGGCTACTTCCCCGTGGCCCCGGTCGACAGCGCCGTCGACATCCGCGGCGAGATGGTCTCGACGATGATCGAAATGGGCCTGCCCTGCGACAAGCACCACCACGAAGTGGCGGCTGCTCAGCACGAGCTCGGCCTCACCTTCGGCACGCTCACCGAGACGGCCGACCGCATGCAGATCTACAAATATGTCGTGCATCAGGTCGCGCATATCTACGGCAAGACCGCGACCTTCATGCCCAAGCCGATCAAGGACGATAACGGTTCGGGCATGCACACGCACATGTCGATCTGGGATGGCGGCAAGCCGACCTTCGCGGGCAACCAGTATGGCGGCCTGAGCGAAAACTGCCTCTACTTCATCGGCGGTGTCATCAAGCACGCCAAGGCGCTGAACGCCTTCACCAACCCGACCACCAACAGCTACAAGCGCCTGGTGCCGGGCTTCGAAGCGCCCGTGCTGCTCGCCTATTCGGCGCGCAACCGCTCGGCATCGTGCCGCATCCCCTATGGCGCCGGCGACAAGGCGAAGCGCGTCGAGTTCCGCTTCCCCGATGCGATGGCCAACCCCTACCTCGCCTATTCGGCACTGCTGATGGCGGGCCTCGACGGGATCACCAACAAGATCCATCCGGGCGAAGCCATGGACAAGAACCTCTACGATCTGCCGCCCGCCGAACTGGCCGATGTGCCGACCGTCTGCGGCAGCCTGCGCGAAGCGCTGGAATCGCTCGAGGCCGACCACGAGTTCCTGCTCAAGGGTGACGTTTTCACCAAGGATCAGATCGAGGCCTATTGCGAATTGAAGTGGGATGAAGTGCTGCGCGTCGAAACCACGCCCTGCGCGGCCGAATTCGACATGTACTACAGCGCCTGACGACAATTCCCGTTTAGACGCACGGACTTATTGCGGGGCGGTCGGATTTATCCGGCCGCCCTTTTTCTTGGCGCTCTCCTAGCGCGCATCCACTTGTCTGAAAAAGTGGGTCCTTCATGCCACACGGCTTGGCAATTCCTGACATGCGATGGGCGCAAGCCCCTTCACTTTTCTGAAAGGTGGATGCAAAAGTAACCATCTGCGCGGCTTGGGGCGCGCGCGTTTGCGAACATTTCCTGGAGGGGCCTTCGTAATGAAATCTACGTTCAACCGTACCGGCAGCCGTCTGCTTGCAGGTGCCGCCACCATCGCCTTGTCGTCGGTCGCACTGAGCACACCGGCACATGCCATCGTGCCGAACGACAACTACACTCCGGACGAAATCGTCGACACCGATGAAGAGTTCGCCGGTGTCGGCCAGTTCTATCGCAATGACGGATTCGTCTGCACCGGAACGCTGATCAATCCGCGGACCGTCCTGTTCGCTGCGCACTGCGTGAACGACCTGCCCGAAACCGACTACAACACGACGATCCGTTCGGCATTCTCCTTCAACGTGAATGCCCTTCCGGGCTTCATCGATTGGATCAACAACGGCTTCGCCAGCAACCCCGACCTCGCCGTGTTCGACGTCAACCGCATCTATTACGATCCCCGCTCGGTCGCCCGCCCCGACGGGCAGGGCTTCCTTGAAGGTGATATCGCCCTTGCCAGCCTGTCGGACCCGGCTGCGGACCTGCCGACCTGGTCACTGCTGTTCTCACCGCTCCCCACGCCCGAGGAAATCGACGACACCACGGGTACCGGCTATCACGTGAACATTACCGGTTACGGCCGCACCGGTTCGGGTACGAACGGTGACGATCTTGGCATCGACTGGCGCCGCAAATCGGCCGAAAACATGATCGGTGCGCTGACGTCCTTCGACGATCGGAACACCTTCCTGTTCGGCGCGGCCTTCGGCGATCTGCCGCAGGTCCTTTATCGTCTCGACTTCGACGATCCCAACAAGACCAATCCGTTCGATTTCAACCTCTACAAGGACGAGCCACTCGAGCGCGAGGGCACGACCGCCGGCGGCGACTCGGGTGGTCCGCTGATCCTCGATGCCGCGAACAACACGCTGAGCGACGAAGATCTCGTCATTGCCGTCCTTTCGGGCGGCTCGCGGTTCTTCGGCGCTCAGGAATTCTCCAGCTACGGTACCGAAAGCTTCTACCAGCCGCTTTACCTGTTCTGGGACTACATCGTCGCGACCAACCCCTATCGCTATGTCACCGCCAAGGCCGGTGACGGCAATTGGGAAGACGGCTCACACTGGGAAACCACGCTCGACCCGGTCTACCGCGTTATCGATGAAAACGGCGACGTGGTGAACGGCCTGCCGACGTCGCCTGGCAACGGCATCACCGGTGATGCGCCGCAATGGGGCGAAGTCTGCTTCGATCCCGAAGGCGACAATGTGGGCGACGGCTGTCAGGACCTTGGCTCGGGCGAAGCCACGCCGCCGGCGCGCAATGCCGATGGCACGGTGTCGTCGGGCATCGGCGAAGCCGATGGCGAGATGCTCGATGCACTGGGCGGCGGCAATGAGGCGAGCCCTACTACTGCTGCTTCGGCCAATGGTCGCGGTGCGCTGGGGCGCGACGGACTGATCAACGCCAACGAGGCGCATAACGGCGCGCCGGAATTCTCGGAGGAAGTCGCGCACGGCAATGGCGGTGCCGAATTCGCCGAGGAGAGCCCGCAGGCGAGCGATGGCGGCAGCCCCGAGTTTTCGGATGAGGCACTGCCCGACCCGACGCTCGACAACGGCCTTCCCGGTGCCACCGATTTCGTCCCCGACAACATCGATCCGGTGGTCAGCGCTGACGCTGCCGTCAACGTCGATCCGCGGTATTTCGATGTGACGCTGGGCAATGCGGGCACCACCACGCTGACCAGCGATGTCACTATCGACCGCCTCACCGTGCAGAGCACCGCGGGCCTCGACATCACCGCGGACGGTAGCCTCACCTCGCTGATCGACGTCAGCCAGTTCGGCGGCACGATCACCGTCGACGGCGGCCTTACCTCGGTTGGCGACTACACCCTCTTCGGCGGCGCGCTGCAGGGCGGCGGGACGATTACCGCGCCCTTCGTGACGGCCTTCATGGGCGCAATCTCTCCTGGGAGGATTGGGACCATCGATACGCTGACTATCGATGGATCGCTGATCATGACGACGGCGTCGACGCTGATGATCGACATCGGACCGAATGGCACTTCCGACCTCGTCGCAGTCACCGGAGAGGCGGCGTTTGGCGCCCCGGCTGACCCTGACGCGGAGGAAGACGAAGAACCGACCGGTCCCATCGTGGCTGTAGGTGCAGGGATACTCGGCCAAGTTAACGGTCTTGGTCAAGTCTATACGATCGTAACTGCTGAAGGGGGCGTGAGCGGGGAATTCGTACCCGAGGATATTTCGCCGATCCTTCGCCAGTCGTTCACCTACACCGACAACGCCGTGCTGATGGAAATCCTCGCGGCAAGCTATCGCTCGGCGATTTCCGGCGCGAGCGCGGTGCAGTCCAGCTACGCCCGCCTGTTCGACCAGAACCGCGGCAATGCGGCGCTGTCCGAGCTATATGGTCTCGACTTCGCCAGCGCACAGACGATCCAGTCGACCTTCGACGGGCTCGCACCGGTCGGCGAAACCGCGGTCCAGCAGCTGGCGGCACAGTCGTACCAGAACCTGCAGACGTTCAACGCCAATCGTCTGCGTGAATCGACGCTGGCGAGTTCGGGCGGCACCATCGCCACGATGGGCAATCCGATCCACACGGCGGACATGTCGGTTTCGCGCGGCAGCCAGCCGATCAATGCAGGGGCTATGGGGCTTGACCAGGCGGACGAACCGACCCGCGTCCAGGACGGCGCCATTCGCGAAGACCTGGCGATCTACCTTGCCGGCGGCTTCCTGAGCGGTAGCGGTTCGTCGATGCCGGGCTATGCCGGTCAGACCACGGATGTCGACGGCTACTTCATTGCCGGCGGTCTCGAGTACTTCCCAAGCGATCTGTCGATGATCGGCGTGTCGGGTTACTACTCGGACCTCGAAGCCGATGTGGTGCTCGGCCAGGAAGCCGATTCCCGCATCCTGGCGCTTTCGCTCTACGGTAGCGCCAAGACCGAGGACGGTTTCGTCGTCGACGGCCAGCTCAGCCTGACCGATATCGATATCGACACCACGCGCACCGTAGCCTTCCTCGGCGGTTCGCAGACGCTGACCAGCGAAAGCAGCAACAGCGGCTTTGCGGCTGCGGTCGGCATCAGCTACGATTTCGAAGGGCCGCTGGGCACGATCTCGCCGGGTATCGAGTTGCGCTACGTCGACCATTCCTTCGATCCGGTCACCGAGACCGGCGGTACGCTGGCGCTGCAGATCAACCGCGAGGATGTCGAAAGCCTGCAGGGCCGGATCGGACTGGACTACCAGAATGCCGGTGGCCCGATCCGCATCGATGCTAATATCGATTTCGTGCACGAGTATGAAGACGGCCCGGCCTTCTTTACCGCTCAGTTCGCCGGCGGAACCGGCCCGGCAGTGCCGTTCCTGCTGGCCAATCAGTCCAAAAACTGGGGCGAAGCCGGGCTGTCGGTGAAATATGTAACCGGTGCGGCCGCATTCGGCGTGGGCTTCGACACCACGATCGGTCGCGACAATGCCGATGCGCAAACCTACCGCGCAACGGCGACCTTCAAGTTCTGATCGCCCCGGCGCCAGACACCACGACACAGGGGCCGTCCGGGAGACCGGGCGGCCCTTTTGCTTGAGGGAAACCATTTTCCTACTCCCGCCCATCATGCCTAATCAGGGCGCCTCTTCATTTCAGGAGGCCCCCAATGAACCGCAAACCGATCTTCGATACCCTACGTCGCCTGCTGGGCCGCCCCTTCCGCCAGTCGGAAGTCGTCGCGCTCGATGATGCGATCGACGCCTCGCTCGACCCACATCCGCAACCACGAAGAACCGAGAGCCCTCACACAGTCGGCGATGCGGGGCTCGAACTGATCCGCCGTTTCGAAGGCTGCGCGCGCAAGCGAACCGATGGATTGATCGAAGCCTATCCCGACCCGGGGACCGGGGCCGCACCGTGGACGATCGGCTGGGGCGCCACGGGACCGGATATCGGCCCGGGCACCGTGTGGACACAGCAACAGTGCGACGATCGGCTGGCTCAAGACCTCGCCCGCCATGCGCGCGAAGTCGCCGAGGCGGTGCAGGACGCGCCGACATCACAGGCGCAGTTCGATGCGCTTACCTGCTTCCACTATAACACAGGCGCGATCCGGCGAGCGACCTTGCTGCGCTTGCATCGTGCCGGCCGTTTCGAAGAAGCCGCCGATGAATTCTCGCGCTGGACCCGAGCAGGTGGCCGCGTCCTCAATGGCCTCGTTCGCCGACGCGCCGCCGAAGAGTTGCTCTATCGATCGGGCTAGGCAAACCCCGCCGTTCAATGGCTTGGACAATACGACGAATGGTGGAACCGGAACGATTTGGCTTCCGTTGGGGGATCAAAGGAGAACCCCCTGATGCGTAGCTTTGTCGTGGGAGCGGCTGCTATCGCGCTTGCCTGCGGCAGCGCCCTTGCTGCCCCCGGCACAACCGCGTCGAGCAGCATGTCGGCTGAATTTTCGCGAGTATCTTCTTCCGCCGATGCCTCGCCGGAGCTTGATACGCGGCGCTTGGATGAGGCCGTCTACGAGGCTGACCGGAACGCGCTGGCACAGCTTCGCATAGAAACCAAATGGCTTGCCGGCTGCCCGGCTGCGCTGGCATCGCGCGTCGGCACGTGTCGCGAGGGCGCAGTGGCCGGTTCCGCGAAGGGTCTGGACGGTACTGCGTTTACCCCTTCCTTTTTCAACCTCGGACAGGTTGATACGGGTAACTTTTCTTACGCTGCGGGCTATCTTCTACGAGAAGCACCGGGCGGGAACGTGACGGGGCATGTCCCGCTATTGGGCGGCACATTGGCGATCGGGCAGGTTTGGCCCGATGACTATACGAGCGGCCCGCTGCCCGACTATTACATCGACTATTTCGATCTCGGAACGAGTGCATCCTACAGATTCGCCAACGACGTGATTTATCGCGTCGATCCGCAGGACGGTACAATTACCGCCATTGCAGGCATTCTCACCGACGACGATTTCGTCATCGGTGAACCGGCGCCCGACGGCTACGATGTCTACAATATCCCCTATGCGTTTCGCAGCCGCTACGCGGATAGCGAAACAGCGATCTATCGCTATGCCAACGGTTATATTTACCGGCTCGACCCGGCGACGCGAGAAGTCGACGCCGTGATCGAGCTGCTGATATGACACGCTTTGCAACGAAACGCCGGACGTGCCTCTTGCCGATGGCATTGGTTCTCGCGGCCCCCTTTACGCTAACTGCGTGCAAGGACGCGCCAACACCCGACGCGACGGAAAGCGTCGCGACCCGTGATGACGGGACACTGACGCTCGCCGCCGCCCTGGGTGCGGATGAAGACCTTGGAAAGACTCAGGAAGCGATCGAACAGTCGCAACTGGTGGGCGTGTTAGACGGTCCCGCCAGTTATACGCTGCTGGCGCCGACCAATGAGGCATTCGCCGAATATGGCGTCGAAGCGGACGCGTTGTTCGACGATGCTAGTCGCCCGGTTCTTGCCGCGATCGTGCGCAACCACGTGCTCCCCGGTCACCTGACACCCGAAGCGATAGGCGCCGCGATCGACCGCAAGCGCGGGCCGGTTGCCATGACGACTCTGGGCAATGCGACCGTCACCTTCAGCCGCGATGGAGGGAATATCCGCGTGGCTACGGAAGGGGGCCAGCTGGCCAGTTTCGCACAGGGGGCAGCCGCTGTGAACAATGGCGTCCTGATTCCGATCGATCGCCTGTTGCTGCCTCGCCGCGATGCGGCCGAACCTAGTAATCCCGACTGATTTCCGCGACGACGCTTTCACGCCCCACTGTCGAGACCGCAGCCAGCAGCGAAAGCCAGCTGGTCACACGGAATTCCAATTCGGTGGCGCTGTAACCGCGGCCATCGGTGATAATTTCCGCATAGAAGCGGCGCCCGAAATTCTTGCCCAGAGCCACACCCGTTCCGCGCCCCAGCGCCGGGTCCGCGCTGACGATCCGCAAGCGATCGAGGCCGATGGCGCTGCGCAGCTGGTTGATCGGATCAAGCCCTCCGCCACCGCGCAGGCTTGCCACTGCAGCGCCTAGCTGCAGCGCATCGGTGGCCGAAAGGCTGGTCACCGAACCGCCGAACAGCAAGCGGGCGAGAAGCTCTTCCTCGGGAAGCGAGGGGTCGGAGGTAAAGGCGATCTCCGGCTGGGTCGCGCTGCCGCGCACGGTGACCTCGACCGTGAGACCATCGCTTTCGGTCTCGGCGCGAATGTCCAGTCGCGGATCGACCGGCAGATTGGCGTCGAATTCGATCTCCCCGCGGGTCAGTTCGAACTGGGTCCCCGCAAAGGTGTAATCGCCACGGACGACTTCGGCGCTGCCGCCGATGCGCGGATCGTCGGTTGTCCCGCGCAGGACCACATCGGCCGACCATTCGCTGTCGAGCCCCATCCCGTCGACGTTGATGCGGCTGGCTGCCGTCGCATCGATCAAATAACGCCAAGGGCGTGCCGGGGCAGCCTGCGGCGCCCGATTGGCGGGTGCGTTGACCTCGCGCGTGGCGATCTGCGGCAGTCGCAGATCGTCCGATGCGGTGCCCAATCGCCAGCTGGCCTCGTTCACTCGGACGCGCCCCGCGATGGTTCCGCCCAGGCCATTGGAAACGATCCGCAGCGGCCCGGTGATCGTCGCGCTGAGCCCGCCAGTATCGAGGAGACGCGCATTGCGCGCCGAGGCCCGCAGATCGATGATCGGTCCACGGATTTCGAGCACTCGACCTTCGACCGTTTCGCCCAGCGTGCGTAGATCGACGATACCGCTCCCGCTGACGCTACCGCCGTTCACCGCGGTCCCGGCAAATCGGGTCAGCTGCAACCGCGACCCACTGAAGCGACCGCGCAGCGCGATATCGCTGATATCGGTGCCCGATAGCGAGCTGCGCAATTGCAACGCGTCACCCGATAGCGACCCACGCACGGTGGGGTCCTGAAGTGTCCCGCTGGCATCGGCGGCAATCGCGATCGGCCCGGTGATATCAAATGTGTCGAGCGCCGCGAGGCGCCACAGGCTTTCGGCCGCGCCACGATAGCGCAATTGTGCCGCGAGGCGGCCCGCACGCAACCTGTCGATCAACACGCCCTGCCGGGGAAGTCCGGTTATGCGCGCCTGCACCCGGCCACGCTGGATATCGGAATTGCCCAAAATGGCGCGCGTTGCCAATTCGTCCTCGGTCAAGCGTGCGACCAGCGCAACATTGACCGGGCGCGATGTCAGGACGAGCCCCGATCGGGTCAGTCCTTCGATCTTCACCGTCGCATCGCTGACGGGCAGCCCGTTGGCGCTGGTGCGATAGTCGATGGCGCCCGAGATCGTCCCCCCAAGGCCCGTGTCGGCGCGGACGACGTCGATCAGCGAAAGCGGCATTCGCGCGAGCTTGAAATCGAAGTCCAGATTGCCGCCCCCGAAGCTGCCGGATGCGATCATGCCACCGTCGCCATACGACAATTGCGTCGGCGCCAAACGCCAGCCACCGCCGTCGAGCGAAGTAAGCACTGCGCGACGCGGCATGGTAATGCGGCGTCCGGCGAATTGTCCCTTTGCGGCAAGCGCAATCCGCTCGGGCGCTATAGCGGCATTGAGATCCAGCACGAAACGGCCGCTGCGCCGTCCTGAAAGCGACGCGTCAATCCGTCCGACCCCGTCTTCCAACGCCCCTTCTGCGGCAAGACGACCAATGAACAGCGTGCCGTAGGACAGACCGGCCGCGCTGGCCGACCCCGTGAAGGCAGTGCGCCTTTCTCCGATCACACCGCTGGCGTCGATATCCGCGCGCACGATACGCATCGCGGGTTCACCCCCGAAACGCGCATTCCGTGCGGCCAAATCGATCGTGACTCCCTGCGCGCCGCCGCGTGGTGCCAGCGCTACGGTGCCCGACAAGCCACCGCCGTTGAATGCGAGCGTACCGTCTGCGCCGCCTTCGACCAGCGTGATCCCGCCGGTCACGTCGGTCTCGGATACGCGCAATTGCCCAATCGTGATGCGCGTCGGTCCGTCAGAGGGCGCCAGCAGGGCGAACTCGCCGGCAAACGGACCGAGCACCGACCCGCCTTCGGTATCGATAGCGAAGCCCTCCTCGCTCGGGGCAATGGCCACCCGGACATTCTCAAGCCCGGTGAAAGGCTGATCGAAGACCAGCGCCGCGGTCGGACCGGTCTCGGTCACGCTGGCTTCAACTGTGAATGCGCCGTAGTCGGCATGGCGCCCGCTGCCGGCCACACGCGTGGTTCCGTCACGCACGCTGCCATCGAGCGCCATGGTCAGCTTGCTTGCATCGATCCGCAACCGGTCGAAATCGAGCGGTCCGTCGCCCCCCGTGGCGATACCCCCGCGTACGCGGATCGCCGGCCCGGCAAGATTGGCCAGCGTGGCATTGGTAACGGGGGCAACCCGTGCGTCGAGTTCCGCACCCAGCTGCCAGGGCCGGCCCGGCTGCAGCGCGAAGTCGATAACCGCCGTGCCTCCCGCGGTACCGACATTGTCGAGCGCAAGGCCTTGTGCGCGCACCGGACCGCGAATGAGATAGGCCCCACGCGCGAGATCGCCGCGAAGGGCGAGATTTGCCGACGCATTGGCGAAAGCGAGGCGCAGATCGTCTGCCAGCAGCGTCGAACCGGAGAGGACAAGCGTGCCGCTGCCACGGCCATCGACCAGACGGGGATCGACCAGCGCGTTGCCGCTGACAATCCGCGCGACCGCCAGGTTCAGCGGCAGCGTCCAGCGTGTCCCATCGTAATCGGCCGTTCCCTGCTGGCGCAGGCCGGTTAGTACGGTTCCGGCGAGATCGGCTTCGGCCACGCGCAGGTCATGGACGATAGCGAGATCATCGAACGCCCCGTCGATCGTAGCGGTGAGCCGGGCATCGCGCAGGCTCATGTCCTCGCCCAAGAGGCTCGGATCGCGCACCCGCGCAGCAATCTCGAGCGCTTCGGCGCGGTTCTGGGCGAGGTCGAGCAACCCTTCGGCGGCCAGGTCGAGCCCGGCGCCGCGAAGCAATGCGCGGCCGTCGAACACGCGATCGTCGATTGCGATCTCGCTCTTGATTGCGACGTCATCACCCAGCGCGCGGGCGGGAATTCCGGTAACGAAGCTCGAGGGATCGAACCGGCCCGACAGGCCAAACAGCCCGGCGCGATTGGTAATCCGCAGCGCGGCTATGCGCTCGTCCTCGCCGCGCACGAGCAATCCCCCGGTCCAGCGCGACCAGGTACCATCGCCGCGAAGGCGTGCGGTGTAGGAATTTTCGAGGCCAGCCAGCGCCGCGATCGGCCCATCGGCAGCCGCAACCACATCAACTGCGAGATCAAAATCGTCCCCATCAGGTTCGGCATTGACCAGCAGGTTAAGCCGGTCACTCTGTCCCAATTCTCCGTCCAGATCGACCATCAACCTGCGGTCGGCTACCTGCACGCTGCCCGCTACATCCACACGCTGCGGCCCGTCGCCGGCAATTCCGGGAGCCAGAGTGAGGTTCTCTATCGCCAGTTCTTCGATATCGATATCGAAGCCCGGCAGGATCGGCCCCTCTTCTTCGCTGGGGAGAAATTCCGGCAAGCGCGCCAGCGTCGCGCGGCGGGCGGCGAAACTGTCGATCTCGAGCCTGTTCGACAGCCAACCACCCGGGTTCCAGTCCACTTCGGCGCGGGGGATGGTGAGGAACACGCCTTGCGGGTCCGACAGTTTCACATCGTGGAGTACGGCGGCGCCGTAAAGATTGCCATCGATCCGCCCGATGCGGATGTTCAGCCCGTTCGGGAACGTCCGTTCGGCTATGCGACTGGCCAGGAAACGCTCACCGATCGGCGTGTTGAGCAGAAGCAATCCGCCGCCCAACAGAAGGACCAGCGCCGCCGCCAGGCCAAGCAGCCATTTGCGCCCGCGTCCGCCACGGGCTTTCTCCTGCCGTGCAGGCGCTTCAAGCGATTCCGCGTCCACCATCAGAACGCCTGCCCCAGCGAAACATAGACCGCGACGGGTGAATCCTCGGGTTCGGGGTTGAGCGGCACACCCACATCGACGCGGATCGGTCCGAAGCCGGTGGCATAGCGCAGGCCGACGCCCGCTCCCATCTTGATCTCGCCGAAATCGGGCGTGGTCGAAGTCGATACGCTGCCAAGGTCAAAGAAGGGCACGACCGACACCGCCCCGTCGAAAAAGCCCGTACCGATGCGTGCTTCGAACGAGGCTTCGACCAGGCTCCGCCCCCCGATGGGTTCCATGAACTCGTTCTTGGGCCCGATTGCCTGATAGCCGTAACCACGCACAGAGCCGCCGCCGCCGGCATAGAGCCTGCGCGATGGCGCAATGCCGATCAGGTCGGCCCCCTGGATTCCGGCAAAGGCAAGCCGAGCGGCCAGCACCGTCCGTTCGCCCACCGACTGGTAGTAGGCCGCATCGACGCGGTTGCGCAGGTAGTAATACTGTTCGCCCTGCGTGCGCGAAGTTTCTGGCGCGAGAAAACCGGTCACCCGGAAGCCGCGCGTGGGGTCGAGCAGCGAATCGCTGGTATCGATCGTGGCCCGCCCGAAGACCGATCCCACGAAGTAGGTCTGGCGTGGCCGGGCTACCCCGTCGACGATACGGTTGCGTTCGTCGGTAGCAAGGATCTCCGCGCCCACGCCCCAGGCCAGCGGCTTCTGGAACAGCAGCGTGGAAGTGCGTTCGTACGTGCCGGTCAGCGCAACGGTCCGCGCATCATAGGCTGTGGTGTCGATGCTCGATGCATAGGCATCGACAGTCAGCACCTTGTCACGCCCACCAAAGTTGTTCTTGCGGAAGGTAACGCCCGCAAGCTGTTCGCGCGTTCCCAAGATCCCGCGAAGCCGCAGGGCGCCTTCGG
>Ga0163111_10001794_pt1 | contig 13426 bp, 6 predicted proteins | sample CRUFie1St18metaG_FD_109645 | JGI IMG/M metagenome (GOLD analysis project Ga0163111, IMG submission 109645) | Marine microbial communities from the Costa Rica Dome - CRUD Field 142mm St18 metaG | ecosystem: Environmental > Aquatic > Marine > Oceanic > Photic zone | place: Costa Rica: the Eastern...
AAGCAGGGAAAATTCTAGCAAGTTCATTGACCAGTGCGATATTGATATCACGCTGAACATTTTCAATTACCTTTGCAGCCTCAGCAACTTCTAATTTGCCAACATAGCGAACGTCTTCAGTGGTGAGTTTGCTGTATAGTGATACTAATGCTTCACCGACTTCAGGATTAGTACACCCAATTACACGAGCAACTTGGCGTACTCCGTGAGCAGAATCTCCCGGATTGAATCTTTCAGGACAATAAGCAATTTCTACATCTTCACCAATTACTAACCCAAGTTCTTCGATAATCGGGTGCCATGTTTGAGCAGTAACTCCCGGATAAACCGTTGACTCAAGAACAACAATCGTATTCGAGCCTTTTTCTATTGCTTGAAATACATCTCTTCCAGCACCTGCTACGTAAGACAAATCAGGCTTTAGGTCATGAGTAATAGGTGTTGGAACCGTCACTAATATGACATCACAATGAGGCACTGCCTCCGCTGCAGAAGTAGTAATGTTCCATCTCTCAGTTCCAGGTTTTGGGACAATATCATCAACATCAGGGTCGCCAGTTGGATTCTTTCCTTGTAAAACCATATCAACAGTGCGCTTTGAAACATCTACTCCCCATACGGTAAAACCAGCATCATGAAAGCCTATTGCGGTCGGTAAACCGACGTATCCAAGCCCGATTATACCAACTGTAAGGCGCCCATCTTTGGCCAATTCGGCAAAGTTAGAATCCCATCCCATGAAAAAACCCTATGATAACTTAGCATTCAATATAGCGGTATTTTTTTCTTTCGCAATTTAACAAACCTGATGAAAACCATTTTCTAGAGTCATGATTATCGGTTTAATTCAATAACGGGGTAGATTTCCCTGCCGATAATTAAGCGATTTTTCGTTGGTTTAGCCTTGATTTTGGAGATAGTGTGATGAGGATTTTTCGCAACCCACCTAATTTACAGAATGCTGTAAGCGACTTAGGTTTAGAAAACGATGAATCCTATGTGAATAATTTACTAAAGCAATGTATGAGGAGATTCATGAACATAGACAAATTAGAGCAAGTAATTTTCAATTCTTTGACTAAGGATAAAGTTTCACATCAAACTCAGATATTGATGAAATTAATTCCATATGTTTACAATAAACCAAAAGGAAAGGAAATTTCAACAGACATGTTTGTTGCATCGGTACGTGCGCTAGAAAAAATAGATCCATCCGAAAGCCTCATTTTAGCTGAAAATCTTGCAGAACAAATTTCATCAATTCCTGTTTATAGAAGAATGATTGGCATCTATATTGCCCTCAATCAGCTAGATAGAGCAGCAAAACTAATCGAAAATCTCCCAAATTCCGAATGGTCCCAAAAAGCCAAAAAACGTATAGAATCATTACAAAAGCTCAATGCAGGAATCATTGATGAAGAAAGTAATGAATCAAAATTTTTCAATATCATCAAACCCGTTGAAAAGCCACCATTCTTTGAAAATTTCACCATGGCTTGTCTGTTTGATAGGTTCACATTCGATTGTTTATCTAGAGATGTAAATCTAATCCCGATTTCTAAAACCAATTGGAAATCAGTTCTAAATCGTCCAGATATCAATCATTTCTTTGCTGAGTCAATATGGTCAGGGCATGATGGCGGTTGGCGTTTTGCTATGTCTTCATTTGATACTGCAGGTGGAGATAAATTACGTGAAGTATTACAGTATTGTAAATCAAATGAAATCACAACAATATTTTGGAACAAAGAGGACCCAGTAAATTATGAATCATTTATTGATGTTGCCAAACATTTCGATTATATTTTCACATCGGATGAAAATATAATTGACAGATATGTGGAAGATACAGGTAACACCAATGTTTTTTCTTTACCCTTTGCCGCACAACCAATAATTCACAATCCGATAAGAAATTCTTTACCAGAACATGACATTTGCTTCGCAGGCTCATGGTACATCAGAGATCATGGCAATCGCAAAAAAGATACCAAGTTGCTAGTTGATGCTTCAAGTGAATTCGATTTGCACATCTATGATAGATTCTATGGCACCGATAATCGGAATAAATTTCCTGCAGAATATGATGAGTTTATCCAAGGTTCACTTTCTTACAACGAGGTTTGTATGGCATATAGAGCATACAAAATTTTTCTCAATGTTAATTCTGTAGCCGATTCTCCAACTATGTTTTCAAGGAGAGTATTTGAAATTTTAGCTTCCTCAACCGCACTTGTTTCGACTGGTTCGATAGGCATGGAAAAAATGCTGAGTGGTGTGATTGATGTGGTCAACGATTTAGACTCAGCAAAATCGAAAATTAGATTTTTACTTGAGAATGAATCTTACAGAGAACAGATATCTCATAGAGGATATAGAACTGTAATGCAAAATCATACATATCGCCACAGGTTAAATCTGATATTCGAAAAGATTGGTCTAAAGAATAATAAAGATAGTGCAGATAAGAAAATTTCCTGTATATGTATTTCAAATAGACCTCATCTATTTGATGAAATAATAGGAAAATTTGAATCACAAACTTATGAAAATAAAGAACTAATCTTACTAATGGAGGCAAATGATGAACAGTTTAATTTGATGATTGAGAAGCTGAAAAACAAGCAAAATATATCATTAAATCGAGCATTAAACGATGAGGTTCTTGGCGCTTTATTTAACAAAGGTGTTGATATTTCCAAAGGAGATTATATTGCAAAGTTCGACGATGATGATATTTATGGTCAAAATTATTTATCCGATTCTATTTTGCCATTTAGTTACTCTTCTGCCTCCGTAGTTGGCAAACTTGAGTCATTTATGTATCATCAAGGCACAGATAAAATATACCTTAGATTTGAAAACAAACAGCATCGATACCAAAATCATGTCCTGGGTCCTACGATTATCGCAAAAAGAAAAGTATTCGACAAGGTCAGATTTCAAAATCTCTCATCTGGAGAAGATACGGCATTCCTGAAAGATTGTATTGAGGCTGGATTTAGAATCTATGCATCTGATAAATTCAACTTTATCTATTGGCGTTCTAGTAATACCAAAGATCATACATGGCAGCCTGATGATGATGTGTTGCTGAATAATGCCATTTATTTCGCTGATAATCTTTCAACAGAGAATATAATTTTTTGAGGTGGTAATATCAAGGTCTCAATAAATAAACCTCGTATAGATGATTCTAGAGTGATATTTTCATGGAATTGGGAGGAAAGTGAACAATATATCAAAGACTCAACTTTTTATTATGATTTTGGGACATCGATTGTAAATATAAATCGTCAATATTTCGACTATTTACAAATTGGTATACTATTTTCTATTTGGAAAGACTGCGAAACTGTGGATTTGACTTCAACATATCCAATCTCAATTGAGATAATTACTCATTGGATGAAATACTGGGATTTTGATGGATTAAATTACAACCCGCCAAAACAAAGTATATTCACAAAAATAAAAAATCGATTATTAATATCCAATGACAACTCTTCTTCAAAGATCAAACCGCAGAATATTGGTTTATTATTTGGCGGAGGAAAAGATTCTATGATGGGTGCAGGTGTTTTAGATGAAATAATTTCGAAACCGAGAGAATTAATTCTTCTTTCTTTTTTACATCCAAATTCTTCGGGTGCAGATTTTGCGGAAAAACTTAGACAAAGAAGACAACAACTTGTGTTAAATCCAGTAAAGAATTTACTCAAAGTAAAAGTGAAAATAATCAAGACTGATTTGTTGGGTCGCGCAATGTCACAAAAAGTGAGATATTCTCCACACATTGCGATATATTCAGCCGCTATGCCAATAATCGCAGAATTATTTTCAATTTCTGAGGTTTATTTTAATTATGAAATGCCTCATTATTGGGTGTATGAGAATGAGTCTGACATCCCCACACCATACTTTAGAAGATCTAGACCAGAATATCTTGTGTATACCTCAAATTTTTTGTCAAAATTACTGAATCACCAGTTCTACATCGGTAATATGAGTTACTCAACAAATATTAATTTACACTTTAAGATATTATTAAAAAGGTATCCGCATTTGTGGAATATTGCTTTAACATGTGAAAGAAGGCTTTCAATCAACGAACGATACTGCCACGATTGCCATAAGTGTTTTTTTACTATGTTGTTTGGTTTATTGTATAGTAATATTCCTAATGAGTTATCTCCAAATCTATTAATGTCTGGTCAATTTTATGAAAAATTAATACATTATGCTCAAGATAAGCCAATAATGGCCGGCAAAAATACTGATTTTCCATCAGATATTTTATCAGTATTTCATCAAATGGATTTTACTTACTGGATGACACACATAAAGCCTGATGATTATCCAATTACAAAAAAGGCTAAAAAAAACCTACAGTTGTTAAAAAATCATTTTGGAAATGAAACCAATGAACAGATAACCAAATATTATGATGAACCTCATAAATACTTACCAAAATGGTTTAGATTAGGTTTTGAGGGAATTTTGAATGAATATGCAGAACCATCGGCAAACCCATCAATATTTTATTTCAACAACAAAAAAGTTAGATTTGATTTCGATTATGATTCATTATTTGGACATGATGATTGAATTACTTTCCTTAAAAAATAATTGATTGAAGAAGAATACATTCTCTCCCACTATCATAATTAACTAATAAAATCATATTATATCCTATCTATCTATGACAGTATTCAATAAGTAATAATATTGCCCAAGACTATGGAATCTAATAAGAAGGTGATAGAGTTAAATTCAACTCCTTCTATCTTAGCATCACCATTTAGAATGTATTCTAATATTTCCAAAAACAAAGGACTACTAAAAAATATGATTTCTAGAGACTTTAAGGTAAATTATTATGGGCATGTATTGGGTTATTTTTGGTCACTATTAGAGCCTCTTGCTTTAACCGCTATCTTTTTTGTTGTATTTGTAATACTAAGAGGAGATTCAGATACTTTACTACCATTAAAAATTATGATTGGGATTTTAATTTTCTCCGCATTCTCTAGAACAGTTAGCGGTTGTACAAGTTCACTGGTTGCCAACTCGTCATTAATTCAACAAGTATATTTCCCAAGGGAAATTTTCCCAACAGCAATTACTGGATTTAGATTTCTTACCCTTTGTCTAAGTATTTTGATAATTATTCCATACATGATTTATGAAGATTTACCATTAACTAAGCACATGATTTTATTACCAATTTCAATGATTAGTATAATGATAATGGGACAAGGACTGGGAATGATGTTCGCTTCATTACAAGTTAGAATAAGAGATGTCAAACAGGTGATAGATCTGATTTTAAGGGCGGCGTTTTTTCTTTCTGGAGTATTTTTTGGAGCTGAACATATTCCGCCTGAACACTTAGATACATTTCTTCTAAATCCAATTGCAGTATTTCTAGAAATGGGTAGAGCCGCAGTACTTGGAGATACCAGTTTAATTACTGATATACAGGTTGCTAGGTCGATAACATTCTCAATATTTTGTTTTATTCTTGGTTCAATTATTTTTGTTAGGTCTGAACGAAAGGCGGTGAAATTCTTATGAAAGGAGATACCGTGATTAGTCTTGAAAACGTTGTTTTGGATTTTCCAATTACCAAATCAAGTCAAACATTTCTCAAAGAGATCTTCACTCGTAGAGCTAAAAGATCTAAAATTGGAAAATTTTACAGAGCAGTGAATAATATAACTTTAGAAATTAAAAGAGGAGAAGTTTTAGGTTTAATTGGTCCAAATGGAGCAGGAAAAAGCACCCTGCTAAGAATCATTGCTGGAATTTATGCTCCCGATAAAGGTAGTTTATCTGTCAAAGGTCAAGTATCTCTTCTTGCGGGATTGGGGGCAGGATTCCAGAGAAATATGACCGGTCGAGAAAATATTTTTCTTAGTGGTAGTATCTATGGTATGTCCAAATTAGAACTAACCGAACTGATGCCTTCAATTGTTGAATATGCGGGTATTGGTGATTTCATTGACCAGCCACTACGTACATATTCATCGGGTATGCGTGCTAGATTGGCCTTTTCTCTAACCTCTCATATTTCGCCTGAAATTCTCTTAATCGATGAAGTATTATCTGTTGGAGATTCATCGTTTAAAGAAAAATCGATGTCTCGAATTATGGAGATGGTGAAGGGTGATGCTACAGTCGTAATGGTAAGTCATAATGCTGAGGTTTTACGAGAGATTTGCGACCGAGTGGTCTGTTTAAATAATGGGAAAATAGATACTATTTCTGATGATATAAATGAAGTAATTATGCGATATAGAGAACTTTCAAAACAGAAATAAGGAGACTTTACGATGTTGAAGAAGTGGTTTGAATCATTACCATTTGTTCATCATCAGCCGCCTCTGAATTTGCCACTGAGAAAAGCAGTTGTAATGTCATTACAAAGGCCAGTAAATTTATTAGAAATTCAAAAATACTTGCTGAAACAATTCCAAAAAGATGGCGATAGAGTTGTTGAGGAGATTATTTCGGCAATTCAATACCTAAGAAGAGTTAGAATTGGAAGAACCGATGCTGCTAATTTATTCACAGCTTCTTTAAGAAGTCTGTATGAATGGAATGAAAAATTAGCAGTGGAATTTGGTTTAGATCAAATCACAAGTTTACCTGATAAGAGAGCAATAATTACGCTAGTAACTTATCTGAACCGTCTTGGAAGAACTGAAGAGTCATTGCAATTATTAAGTAAAGTCCGGAAAAACAGTAGCTTGAATAAGAAAAAGAATAGTATAATCAAGTCCCTCTATTTCAAGAATCAAATCACATTACCCAATGAATCTCCATTTTTATTCGAGATAACGGAAAGTTTTGAATTATCTAAAGAATCTAAGTATTTTTATTGCCCATTAGAAAAAATAGTCTCGAATGAATTCAATCAGGACACAGTTCAGTTAGAACTAACTGGGGAGCTTGAAATTGATTCTGAAGAAACTTCCTCTGCAGTAGTAGCAATTTTTGAATTCTATGATGAATTAGACCAACGTGTAGATTTTGCAAGGATAAACGGTTTAACATTATCTAAAAACGTTGGTTGGTATTCTTACTTACGGCATGACCCTGATTCTGGACAATTCAATGTGGCTTTTGATTTAGACCCAATAGTCAAAACAATACATTTAGCTTTTAGAACCTGGCATTCAAAAACACCTACATTTATTAAACCTGGAATTGAGTTAAAACCTTCTAGCATTAATGAAATTTGGCTTGAATATGAGCATTTTATCAACGAAATAAATTTTTCAAATTGTAAAGAAATAGTATTCATATTTTCAGGAACTACATATGTTCAAGACATCAAAGCCAATAGACCAATTAGATTAACAAAAGAATTTCTAAAGAAAGGAATAGCTGTGATTTTTAGTTATCATCGTTGGAAGAAGAGTGAACCAATCCCTGAATATAATGGAGGCTTACTTTTTCAAATACCGGTGGATGTAACTATACAAATGTTGAGTAAAATTATGGAAATAAAGGATATGGAGAAGAAAATGTTTATGATTTCATATCCACACCCATCTATTCCAAAAATAATGAACCGCTATAAAATCAAATCTTGGCTCTGTGTTTATGACGCAAGGGATGATTGGGATGAGTTCGAAAAAGTTGGGCAAGCAAAGTGGTACAGTACTTTCAATGAAAAGTACATAGTCAGTAATTCTGATTTTGTCACAGCTGTAAGTACAGAATTATGTGAGAAATTAGATTTCTATGAGCCTAAAAATTCAGTAATCCTCAATAGAAATGCATTAGATAATGAATTTTTATCCAAGGACTATCGAAGAATCAAAACTGATGATATTATTATAGGATACTTTGGCCATTTAACTGGAAGTTGGTTTGATTGGGAAAGCCTGATTTTGATTGCTGAAAGATGTCCAAAATATACATTCGAGATAATTGGCCACTCAAATCCAGTAGATTTGAAATTACCAGAAAATATTGATTTATTGGGTGCCAAAAATAGTATTGAGATAAATGAAATTGCTTCAAGGTGGAAAGTAGGAATAATTCCGTTTAAGATAAATAAGTTATCATCAGCTATAGACCCAATCAAGATTTACGAATATTTAGCATTAGGTCTTCCAGTGGTTTCTTTTTACATGCCACAGATTAAAGATTATCCAAATACAAAATTAGTGAATTCTGTTGATGAATTTGTTAAACAATTAGATCAAGTTATGAAGAATAATACCAATCAGATTGAGGTCAATCAATGGCTTGAGGAGAATACATGGCAAGATAGAGTAAATCAATACCTTGACTTGATGGATATTGATTTATCCGAAAAACCATTTAGAGGAGGGGTATAGTTTGAAAATCTTATTCCTCTACACCTATGGAATTCTGGGGGGCGTCTGTACTCAATTATATCACAGACTTAAGGCTATGAAAGTTATTGATGGTTTAGAAATACATTGTGGATTCAGAAACGATTACGGTATTTCCGAAATGTTATCTCCATATGCTAAATTACATTTTGGATTAAATGAAAATAAAACAATAAAACTATTGAATAAATCTGAATATGACATTGTTATTATCATAGATTCTGAAGAATATGTTAATGCGATCAGAGAATCTTCACATAGAGGATTAGTGTTCGTTGAAGTGCATACAAGTATCGATAAGAATTTAAAATATCTAAGTAAATTAAAGACAAACGATTTGCATGCCTTTATCGTGGTTTCTGAATATATCATGAAAAAGATAAATCACCACGTGTCGGAAGAAGTAATCAATAAACCGGTTTTAACATTCCCAAATGTTGTAGATACTAGTCTGTTTAAACATACCTCATCACCGAAAAATCCTGTTCCAATAATCGGATGGGTTGGAAAGATAGATGATCATAAAGATTGGAAAACATATTTTAGAATTTGTTCTAGAATTAAGAAATTCAAATCAGAAGTTGAATTTTGGATCGCAGGAGGGGAAACATGTTCAGATGAATTGGCCCAAGAAGTTCTAAGTTATGCTGAAGAATTGGATATAATTTCTAGGTTACGTTGGTTTGATAGAATTGAGAATTACAAGATGGCTGAATTTTACTCAACCATAGTAAATAGTGGAGGTTTTTGTTTGGTTACTAGCCAAGCCGAATCTTTTGGAATGTCAATCATTGAATCATTACTATCAGGTTGCCCGATTATTTCTAGTAAAGTCGGCGCAATTCCTGAAATAACTGATATGGAAAGTTATCTCCAATTTTATAATTTGGGAGATACCGATTCGGCGGTTGAATTATGCTTAAATTTTCTTGAAGAGGGAATAAAAATCGATACTCAGTCAAAAATAGAGATTCTAGAAGACAGATACAGTAGTTTGACGAAATCAAAATATTACATCGAAATGCTAGAATTTTTCCATGCTAATGATTTAGCAGTCGAGATTAATATTGATTATGAGCGAATTTATCTTTCAGATGATTCACCTGTTAAGATCGATAAAATATTTGATCCCAAATCTTTAATGAAACCGTTAAATTATCCGTCACCAAAATTGTCACTTCCAGACAATTATCCGGAACAGAAATTAAGAGTCGCTTGTATTATGGATGAATTTTCATTCAATTCATATCGTGATGAATTTGAATTGTTGAACTTATCGTTGGCAACATGGGAATCTGACTTAGAACAATTTAACCCAGATTTTTTCTTTTTAGAATCGGCATGGAAAGGTAAGGAATTTGAATGGGAGCACAAAATAAATCGTCTTGATCATGAGTTGTTAGAACTTTTAAACTGGTTTAGGACAAAAAATATCCCTATTATATTTTGGAACAAAGAAGATCCTGTTCATTTCAATACATTTTTGTCAGCAGCAAATCAGTGTGACTATATTTTCACCACAGATATAGATTGTATTAGTGAATATAAGAAGAAATTATATCATGAAAATATTTACCTTTTGCCATTTGCAGCAAACTTAAATCAAACGAATCCAATAATTTCGTCAAAGAGAAACAAAGGCGCATGTTTTGCCGGGGCATATTATGCTAATTATTTAGAGCGCGCCAAGAATCTTTCTTCAATGATTTCTGCAATTTCCCAAAAAATGCCATTAGATATTTATGACAGATTCTATGGAACTTTAGATGAAAGATACTCATTTCCCGAAGATTATCAAAAGTACATTCTAGGAACACTACCCTATGATCAAATTGATATTGCTTACAAGGGATACGAATATGGAATTAATATGAATTCTGTAAAGCAATCACAAACAATGTTCGCAAGGAGAGTTTTTGAATTAATGGCATCAAATACTCTTGTGGTAAGTAACTTTTCGAGGGCCATGAGGATTCAGTTTGGCGACCTTGTAATCTCCTCTGATGATGAAAGCGAAATTATTAATCGGATAGATTCTAGTATTCATTTAAATGATAAAATGGATAAAATAAAATTAATAGCTCTACGAAAAACATTACTGACAAATTCCTACAAGCAAAGAGCAGAATACATTATTTCAAAGATTTCAAATGTGGAAACAAAACCTGTCTTAGATAAAATTACAGTTATAGGATTAATTGAAAACATGGAACAATATAAATTGATTTTACAAAATTTTAATCGTCAAAATTATAGTAATAAGCAACTTTTGTTAATTTCAGATAATGATTTAGAGAAACACATGGATGAATCTCATATTCTAATTAATACCACTAAAGATAATCTATTTGAAAAACTTGGACAGGAGATTTCATCATCTAACTATGTCTCCTTTTTCAAATCAACTGATTATTATTGCCAATATTTTCTGTTAGATTTATTGTTAACAAAAAATTACTCAGACTGTGAAATTTTTACTAAGAAAAAACATTATTCACATTATAACGGACAAATTTTGGTTAATGAGGGTGAAGAATTAGAATATAGTCTTGTGGAGTCAGCAGATTTAGATTGCTCATTAATAACGAACAATCATTTAACATTTGAACTAATTAAACAGAAATGCCAAATTCAAACAAATAAATTTAGTTTCCAAAATTTTAAAATCATTTCTACAGACCGATTCAATTATTGTAAGAACTTTGTTGACCGAAACGGTAGTATCGATGTTTTTGATAGTGAATCATTACTAATTAATGAAGGAGTTAATATCGATGATTACCTTTTATTGGCTGAATCAATTTCAGTTGAGGAAAAGGTATATTCTAGTGGAAATACCATCTCAAAAGATTGGTTATTTGAAAATTTATCCACGAACTCCGACGATAGAATCAAGATTACAATAGAGGATGAAGGTTTATTGATAACCTCAAAATTAAGCCCAAATGAGCACAAATATTTCTATTCAAAACAAGATGTAGTTTCAAAAGATATATTCCAAGAGGTTCCTGGATTATTTTTTGAAAAGAGTCCTGGCTTAGATATTATGTTTGTAATATTATATTTGAATAATGAAAAGAAAAGACTCGGTAATCAAGTATTAACTGCTAATACGAATCATCGGCTAGAGATACCTGAAGATACAGAATTTTTCCGTTATGGTATACGAATACGTTCTTCAGGTGCATGTGTTATTGAAAATATTGAGCTTGAAGAGAGAGATTTAACCCCGCCTGTAATTATTGCTAAAAATAAAAATCTACTTATTGCAAACAATTATCCAAGTTATTCTGATTTGTATAGGAATCAATTTTTACACAGTAGAATTGTTGAATATAAATCCCGTGGTAAGGATTTTGATATTTTCATACTGAAACCTGATTCAGCAATTGATTATTATGAATATCACGGTGTTGATGTTATCAGAGGTTCAAAAGCAGCGCTTGCAAAATTGTTACAAAATTCGGACTATGAGAATATATTCGTTCATTTCATGGATGAGGATATGTGGAGTTGTGTTAAGGATATTGATTTATCAGTTAACCTATCAATTTGGGCACATGGAGCTGAGATTCAACCTTACGAGAGAAGAAAATTCAATTATTCAACCAAAGAAGAGCATAATAATGCTAAATTAGAGAGTAAACTGAGAATGAAATTCTGGAAAAAGATATTTTCTTCATTAAAAGAGAATATGAAAATGATATTCGTGTCAGAATATTTCTCTAAAGAGGTATTCGCTGATATAGGAATTAAGTTGAAAAAGAACCAATACGAAGTGATTCACAATCCAATAGATACTAACCGATTTAGTTTCAGAAAAAGAGATATTGAACTGCGAAAAAAGATCCTTTCAATAAGGACATTCGCTTCTAGAAAATATGCTAATGATATCACTGTAAAAGTAATTCTTGAATTATCAAAACATAAAGAGTTTGAAGATATGGAATTTTTGATTGCCGGTGATGGAATCTTATTTGATGAGGTAACTGCGCCACTGACAGAATTTTCTAACGTTGAATTAAGGAAAGGATTTTTATCAAGCGATGAATATACTGAAATTTTTGATGATTTTGGAATTTTTTTGGTTCCTACTCGATGGGATTCACAAGGGGTTTCTAGGGATGAAGCAATGTCTGCAGGAGTGGTTCCTGTTACTAATGCCGTTTCTGCGGTTAGCGAGTTTGCAGATGATTCGTGCGCTATATTGGCAGATGACGAAGATCATATTGGATTAGCCAATGGCATTTTAAATTTATATAATAATCCTGAAACTTTCTCACAAATGTCAAATAATGCTGGAAGACGAGTGCGTAAACAGACGGCGGCCCAAATCACAATTTCTAAAGAGTTAGAGTTAACAGGGAGTGAATAAATGATTAAACCGATAATATTAGTAGTTGGAGCAAGGCCCAACTTCATGAAAATAGCTCCAATTTATGCTGAATTAGAAAGCCGTGGCCAGCCATTGATTCTCCTTCATACAGGTCAACATTATGATGACAATATGTCAAAGGTATTTTTCGATGACCTAGGAATGCCAAAGCCAGATATTTATCTCGGTATTGGGAGTGGAAGTCACGCATATCAAACTGCTACAGTAATGATTGAATTTGAGAAAATATGTCAAGAAAAAGATCCTAGTATGGTAGTTGTGGTTGGTGACGTCAATTCCACAGTCGCATGTTCGATTGTCTGTGCCAAGCTAACCATTCCATGCGCGCATGTAGAAGCAGGTTTACGTTCTTTTGACCGAGAAATGCCCGAAGAAATAAACCGTATTTTGACCGATTCAGTAGCAGATTTACTTTTGACTCCTTCTCCGGATGGAGATGAAAACCTCAGAGCAGAAGGTGTTGCTGAGGAAAGAATATTTAGAGTCGGAAATGTAATGATTGATAGTCTATATTCAAACTTAGAGAAGGCTAAAGAAAGTACGATTAAATCAGATTTTGGACTACAAGAAAAATATGCAATACTTACTTTACACCGCCCATCAAATGTTGATAATAAAACGAACTTTGCAGGAATAATAGGTGCGTTAGAACACATCG
>Ga0163111_10001796_pt1 | contig 13425 bp, 12 predicted proteins | sample CRUFie1St18metaG_FD_109645 | JGI IMG/M metagenome (GOLD analysis project Ga0163111, IMG submission 109645) | Marine microbial communities from the Costa Rica Dome - CRUD Field 142mm St18 metaG | ecosystem: Environmental > Aquatic > Marine > Oceanic > Photic zone | place: Costa Rica: the Eastern...
GCGTCTCGAATATTCTCTGCTTCAAGACACTCAAAATCAGCGATTTCGAGCGCCATCCGCAGCATATCGCGAATCGAAAATTCGTCATCAACAATCAGTACTTTTTTCGACACCATCAAGAAACACCTTCTTCGTCGCCACCGCTCAATAACACTCGAGTCACAAGAAAGTTTAATGTCATTAAAGTGACATTAAAATGACGACGATTAAAACCAATCAAACCATCCCTTCTTTTTAAACTCATCCTGACATGACGCCAGTTGGCGGTTGTATGTTGATGCGCGCCGATCAACTTTCTTCGCGACCTCGACCAACCATGGTTTCGAACGATATGTTCCTCGTTTGTAGCCGCCATGCCCCTCGTGATAGTTCAGATACAGCCTAAATGCATCGTCTTTAGCGATTCCGTTGACCTGATAAGTGGTGTGGTTATACCAACCAACGAAATCAATAGCGTCTTCAAACTTATCGCGATCGGCACCATGATTTCCCGATTTACGCTTATACCAATCCCAAGTGTCATTCTTTGCCTGCGAATACCCATAAGCGTCACTTGCCCGAGGCCCAGGGATGATGCCCCAGATTTTCGTTCTGGGCGGCTTGGCGCCTGCGACAAAGCGCGACTCCTGATGCATAAACGCCATCATGATGGAAATAGGCGCCCCCCATCGCTGTTTCGCGTCTCTCGCATCTGCGTACCAACCGTCCTTTTCACGGAAAATATCGCAGATGTTATCGAGCTTATTCGGAGGCGAAGTCGCACAACTACCAACCAACAGAGCTAAACTAATGACCAGCGAGCCTCGTCTAATCAAACTCATAGTTCTGCCTCCGCTAGGATGCGCAAGAAATCATTCTCATCGATAACCTTCACACCAAGCGATTCCGCTTTACTCAATTTTGAGCCAGCACCTGAACCCGCCAGCAGTACATCGGTTTTTTTACTGACGGAGCCCGTTGTCTGACCGCCAAGCCGACGTATGGCAGTCCCTGCCTCATCACGCGACATAGCCTCTAGTTTTCCCGTCACCACCCAGATCTGCCCCGTCAACAGAGCCTTCACCGCTATCTGCTTTTCAGGTTTAGACCATGTGATGCCCGCATCTATGAGCCGACTGACCAATCGTCTGTTCAGTTCCTTCGTGAAGAAGCGATGGATATGGGATGCGACCACAGGACCAATATCATTTACTTCCTCGAGTGATCCAGGCGACGCCGCCATGATCATTTCCAGATCAACAAAGTGATTCGCCAGCGCCCGAGCAGTCGCCTCACCGACCTCACGAATGCCCAAGGCGTATAAGAATCGTGATAACTCTGTCGTTTTGCTGCCCTCAATGGCCTCAATCGCCTTCACCGCTGATTTATGTCCCATGCGATCCAGCGATGCGAGCTGTTCGACCGCTAAGCCATACAAATCCGCAATGTCAGACACCAGACCTTGATCAAATAGCTGATACAAAAGCTTTTCACCGACGCCATCAATATCCATGGCTTTACGGGACACAAAATGCTCAAGTGCCGCCCTTTGCTGCGCCGGGCAAGCAAGGCTGTTTTCGCATCGGACGGCAGCCTCATCAAGGTCTCGCGTCAAAGTAGCACTGCAATCGGGACACGTGTCGGGGAATACCACTTTGGGTAATTTGTCCTCTCTTCGTTCATCTAAAGCCTTGACGATTTGGGGTATCACATCGCCCGCTCTCCGCACGATGACCTGGTCACCTATACGAACGTCGAGTCTGGCGATTTCATCAGCGTTGTGAAGCGTGGCATTACTAACCGTCACACCCCCAACGAAAACCGGTCGCAGTCGCGCTACTGGAGTAATCGCACCAGTCCTGCCCACTTGGAAGTCCACACCAAGAAGTTCGGTGACCTCTTCTTGTGCAGGAAACTTTCGTGCTATCGCCCACCGCGGTGCGCGTGCCACAAAACCAAGCGCCGATTGCTGCTCGAAGTCATTTACTTTGATGACAACCCCATCAATATCAACCTCTATCTGATCACGCTGCTCAAGTATGCGCTCCACGAATGCCTCTGCAGCCTGCCAACCCTTAACGACCTTCGTCAGCTCCGAGGTTTTGAAACCAATCTGACTTAAATAGCACAACGTTCCACTGTGTGATTCTGGTAACCTTCCACCCTCACAATGCCCGACCGAATACGCCATGAATACCAGTGGCCGCGTGGCCGTAATCCGCGGATCAAGCTGTCGTAAACTGCCAGCAGCAGCATTGCGCGGATTCTGGAAAACGGACTCCCCCAAGCTCGCCTGCTTTTCATTCATCCTCTCAAAAGCAGCTCTAGGAATAACCACTTCGCCTCGCACCTCGAGCATTGCAGGATAGTCGCTACCCTGTAATCGCAATGGTACGGTCTCCATCGTCCTAGCGTTGTGAGTAATATCTTCTCCAGTAGTGCCGTCACCGCGTGTGGCAGCCCGGACAAAAATGCCATCCTCGTAAAGCAGGCTCATGGCAACGCCATCGAGCTTGGGTTCGCAACAAAACGTCAGAATACTTAATCCGAGTTTGTTGGCATTGCGCTCCTCAAACGCCGCAAGGTCTTCCCCACTAAACGCATTATCAAGGCTCAACATGGGCAGCTTGTGACGCACACTAGTAAATTGATCAAGAGGTTTATCGCCAACCCTTTGGGTGGGCGATGTGGGCGATATTAATAGCGGATGCGCCTTCTCCAATTCACGAAGCCGACGCAATTCACGGTCGTACTCCACATCACTGGCCAGGGGATTATCGTCTCTGTGATAGGCCAGAGACCACCGATCGAGGAGCTCCCTCAGCTCGTTAATCTCGTTCTCAGTTGAACTCATTGCGAGGTCTCAGCACGCCACTTATTTTCGTACTCGCGAATTGATTGCCGCAGAGAATCTTCGTACTGCTTAGTCATCACGCTGCGGGTTTCATCATACACATCGCCACCCAAACTGTTTGCAATGGTATGGGCCGTTTCAAGCATCAGATCGAATGCCCTCGCCATATCATGAGGACCGGGAAGCGTCAGGAAAAACATGAGGCCTTGAGTCGAGAGTTCTTCCATGTTCTCAAGATCAAAGATACCGGGCTGCATCATATTTGCTACGCTGAACTGAATGGTAGGCGTGCCGTCCTGAGCTTCGCTCAGGTGAAAAAAGTCCATATCACCAAAGCGCAGGCCGCAACCCAACAACACACGAAGTATGTCGTCGCCAGCAAAGCCCTGATCAACGCGGGCAATCACACTAAGCGAGTAAACCCTGGTGTCTTCGTGTCTGGGCAGTCGCGCAGATTGCGCCTGGCTGGTCGGAACCGACTCAATTTCATCCAGCCAGTCCATGGTTCCCGGATCAATCGATACGTCTGAATCCGTGCCTACTGGAGTTTTAGACCGATCGCTACCAGCGAATGCCGCTTCGACCAGAGCAGGATCATCGCGTACGTTGGCATCCATGACGCCAGTAAAGTGCATGTCGAGTTCAGATGAATCGGCTTCTGCGACATCTAAGTCTGCCTCGGAAAAATAGTCGCCAAATGTTGGTTCTTGACGACTGACCACTCTGGCCCCGCCATTTGGTAGCTCTCTGGAGGTTCGATCGTGTGGATCACGAACCGGCGTATCATCCCGAACGACACGTGCATTCATCTTGTAGCCATTACGTCGCTTTCGACGGGTATTGACTACAAGGGCTATTACCAACCCAAAAATGATTAGGGTGGCGATCGTGGTTTCGGTGGTTAACGTCTGAAAAAGGTCAGGCATTACCTATTCCCCTAACTTGCTGCCAACTTCGCTGCTTCCTCAATATCGACCGTAACCAATCTCGAAACGCCTGGCTCGTGCATGGTAACGCCCATTAGCTGCTCGGCCGCTTCCATAGTGATTTTATTGTGTGTAATGAAGACAAACTGCACCTTCCTCGACATTTCAGAGACTAGGCGCGCGTACCGTCCCACATTCGCATCGTCGAGAGGTGCGTCGACCTCATCGAGCATACAAAAAGGCGCAGGTGTTAACTGAAATATCGAGAAGACCAAGGCTATTGCTGTCATCGCCTTCTCACCGCCGGACAGAAGGTGAATGGTGCTGTTTTTCTTGCCGGGGGGCCGCGCCATGATGGCTACACCTGTGTCCAGCAAATCGTCGCCCGTCATCTCCAGGCGAGCCGTTCCGCCTCCAAATACTTTCGGGAACAACTCGGCAAAGCCAGTATTGACTGTATCAAAAGTATCCTTGAAGCGACTGCGCGTCTCTTTATCGATCTTCTTGATCGCATTCTGTAACGTTTCAAGTGCGGTCCTCAGATCATCGTCCTGAGCATCCAGATACTCCTTGCGCTCCTCAGCACGAGATGTCTCTTCAATCGCAGCGAGATTGATGGGGCCGAGCCGATGAATTCGCGCAGTAACTCGTTCTACACGGACTTGCCACTCTGTTTCTTCAGCGTCGTCCGGCAAGCTATCTTCCACTTCCTTGAACGTGACCTCCAACTCAGCAAGCGCCGTATCAATTTGCTCAACTCGAACCCCAGTCTCTGCCAACTTAAGACGAGCCCCCTCGCTGCGAGTCTGCACACCGGCCACCGCTTGCTCGGCTTCCATTCGAGATTGCTCTTTGCTGCGAAGCGCAGACTCCAGCTCTGACAAACCCTGTCGTGCTTGGGTCAGCTGCGACTCCACCGTCAGTCGGCGCTCAAGAAGTTCTCTCAATTCCTGCTGAGCAGCGAGATCGGGATTCTCTGCCGTTGGCATCTCTTTTCGGATAGACGCCTCTCGTTGCTCATAGCTAGTCACCTGCCCTCGCGCACGCTCAATGGATCGGGAGAGCGCCTCGTGTTGCGTCAATAACTCCCGATGCCGAACTTCGCTGCGATTGAGCGCGACATCTGCCTGCTGTTTTTCCTGCCGACATTGACGAACTTGCTCTCTCGCCTGCGTTCGTTTTGTTTCCAGCGCCTCTCGCATGCCCTCATCAGACTCGACCTGATGCCGAGCACGGTTTAGCATCTGATTTGCCTCCTCGATCACTGACTGTTCTTCTGAGGCTAGTTTTTCTGCGTCGGTCAAATCCTGACGCAACTGCGCCTCACGATTCTGTCGTTGCTCTCGTTCGGCGATGAGTGCTCGTCGCTGCGTATCAAGTTGGCTCAGGGTTTGCTGCGCACTCTGCAACGCCTCTTGCTCCACATCAATTGTTCGCTCAGTCTCTGTTCGCTTCTCCCGCAGAGCCCCGATGCGATCATCAGTCTCATCAAGTGCGCGCGAGGCGACCTCCAAAGCCTCAATCACCGCATTAAGCTGAGACTGCCGAGCAATAATCCCCTCTTCCGCGTCGGCTTCACCTGCAGAGCGCATCCAATGCTGGGCAACCCAGAGACCATCTTTTGAAATAATCGACTCATCGACTGAGAGACCGGCACGCGCGACCAAAGCAGCCCGCCAATCCTCCGCGACACGTACACCGGACACCAGATGCTTTAAACCTGAAGGCAATTGAACGTAGTGCGATAGCAGTAGCGGATCGGCCGATCTCTCGCCGGGCTCTTCATCAACCAAGGTCAAACCCGCCGGCGGTGCATCGTTACAAGAACTTAAAGATGTCAGTTCTGCCTGCAGTGCGACCAACCAATCACCCAACACCACGTCAGCCGCCACCTCAAAACCCTCATCAACGATAATAGCGTCGACGAGCGGAGTCGATTGCGCTATGCCATGATTATCTAGCCAATTGATCACGGAGCCGCCTAGAGAGCGCGCTTGTGCATCGGACTGCAGTGCCTCAAGAGAGGCTCGTTGACCCATCAACGCCTGTATTTCCCGGCGGAGCTCGTCCTGCTTCTGCCTCAATGCCTCAAGTTCTGATCTGGAGGATTGCAGCGTTTTTTTTAACGAGTCCAAGGCAGTCCTGTGCCTGCCCACTGCCTGCTCGGTATCGGCTAACTCACCGCTGACGGTGTCCAGATCTGTTTCATCAACCAATTCACTCAAACCAGCTAATTCAGCTTTGATTCGAGCGAGGCGATCGTTAAGCGCGACTAAGTTCCTCTCTGCATTACCTTGACGCCCTTGCTGTACCTCCACTTGTTGCTTGGGAACTGCCGCCCGTTGGGTAAAACGGTCCCACTCGCCATCGGCTGTCGCTGCGATTTTCTCTGCTTCCGCCAGTGCCCGATCGCCTCGCTCAACCTCTTCACGCTCGCGGGTCAGCGTCGGTTCGATCGAGGCTAACGCCTGCGCCAGCTCAATCAAGCGCTGGCTATCTGAATCAACCAGACTCAACTCTCGCTGCTTGCCCTCCAACGTCTGCTCGAGGTCACGAGCTAAGGTCTCGCGACGTTGCTTCGCAAAATTTATGGCCTGTTCGATTCGACTGACTTCACTGCCGAGAGAGTAAAAATCCCCCTGCAACTGATTCGCGTCCGCATTGGCATCTGTCATCTGCTGACGTAGCGACTCAATCTCAGAAACACAGGATGACACCTGAACCTGGTGACGCTCTCGTTCCGTAATAAAGTCATCTATTTCCCTCTGTGCCCGTGCCGCGACGCCTGCCTGTACTCGTCGTTGAAGTGCCAACAGCTGCGCTTTTAGCTCTCGCTCCTCGGCTTTATATTCGGCGTAACGCTCTGCCGACTTTGCTTGGCGTATTAAATGGGTAAGATTTCGCTCTAACTCCTCGCGAAGATCAGTTAAGCGATCCAGATTATCCAGCGTGCGCTGTATACGGTTCTCAGTTTCTCGACGTCGCTCTTTGTACTTAGAGATTCCTGCCGCTTCTTCGATGTAAACCCGGAGATCCTCAGGTTTTGACTCAATCAGGCGCGAAATCATGCCCTGCTCAATGATGGCGTAGCTGCGGGGCCCTAGACCGGTACCTAAAAAGAGGTCAGTAATGTCCCGACGCCGACACTTATTTCCATTCAGAAAGTAATCTGACGTGCCCTCACGCGTAACCAGACGCCTCACCGCAATTTCGCTGTAGGCGGCATACTCGCCTCCGACCTTACCCGCCGAATTATCAAACAAGAGCTCTATGGATGCTTGTCCAACCGGCTGTCGATGCGTGGTACCGTTAAAGATGACGTCGCTCATTGACTCTCCGCGGAGTGTCTTTGCAGAGCTCTCCCCCATGACCCAACGAACGGCGTCAATGATATTCGACTTTCCACAGCCGTTAGGGCCCACCACTGCGCACATGTTGCTCGGCAATGTGACCTTGGTTGGGTCCACAAACGACTTGAACCCGGAGAGTGAAATAGACTTTAGGCGCATTAAGTCTCTAGCGGCGCAACTGCCACCAATATCCCATTCAAAACACCAGATGTAGTGTACCCAGAAAGGAATCCCAACACTATATGTAAATCGATCTAATTAGGCCGAAAGGCTTCAGTGTCTCAGTGTCACAACGGTTTTAGCTCCATTGCTCAACGTCACATTACTAGCAGACCCATGCAGCACAGCATTCGCCAACCCTGGCTGTCCGTTTCGAGATACTTGCACCTCCAGGTCAACAGCACTCAATGCTGATAGCAATTGACCAGCCATGCTGTTGTCATCGCTAAGTTTCACTGTCAACGGCCAATCACCGATGGCATTACGACTCACGGCCGTTGGCATACGCACCTGACTTCCCGCGGGCCGCGCGATGACAAAGACTGTAAGACCGCTATAAGCCAGGGCGTCTACAGTCTCGTCGAGCGTGATAATAACGGTCACGCCGGTGGTCATGTCAGCCGGTGCCATATCAGACGGAGCCGCTTGTTTGATACTCGCCTCGGCGAGGCGGGATTCGGACTCCGCAATCGCACTATTCATCAACTCATGAGCTTCAGACCCTGGGACCTCCAAATCTCGAAGCACTCGCATGTATCCTATGGCTTGAATGTAGTTACCCTGACCAAACTCGCCCATAGCCAAGGTTGCAAGCGCAGATTTTTGTCTTGGATCAGACGCGAGGGCTCTGTTAGCGCGCTCCCGTACGCGGGCATTTAATGTCTGCCCGCTAACAATAAACTCTGCTTGCGCCGCCCGCCCTAAGACATCAGGCGCCTCAGGAGTCTCCTCCAGAATCGCTTCAAAGTTTTCAAGCGCCTCAGACGCACGGCCGATAGAAATGTAGTACTCGCCCAAAAGCGACCGATAATCAAGATTCTTTGGACGTTCATTAGAACGCTGTTCAATTCGCGCCACAAGCTCGGTGATTTGCTCGGGCGAAACGGCACCAAGATCTTCGATGGCACGGGTAATTTGAACATCTTCATAAGCACCGAGCCGATCGTAGATCAACGAGGTGGCGGCAATCAACGCAATGACTAAATAGATTTGGTAGCGCCAGCTGTAAGCCCCTCCCTCAACCATTTGAGCCGCTTGCTGGCTGTCCTTGTCGTCCCATACTCGCACTTGCGCATCACTTAACAATTCGTGATCGTCTATTTCCGTTTTACGAACAGCTAGCCAATCATCAACAGAATCACCCTCAAGTTGCCGCGTCCAAAACACAGGCAATATCGTCAGGAACGCCGCAGCGATGATGCACAGTCCTGCTGCTATCGGAAGGAGGTCATTCACTAGGAATCACCGTCGAACTTCTCTCTCAGCGTGTTTGCCCGTTCTGCATTAGAGGAGATCGTCTGACCATCTCTGTCTTTTCGTATCTGGGTCACCACAACAGCCACCGCCATGACTAAAAGCATTATCGGCGCCGACCATAACCACAACGTGTTCGAATCCAAGCCCGGTCGGTATCGAACAAATTCGCCATATCGGTCTACGAGGAAGTCGATGATTTCTTCATCAGTGGCCCCAGCTTCTAGCTGCTCGTGCACTATTGCGCGCAGGTCTCGGGAGATCGGAGCGTTTGAATCAGCGATATTCTGATTTTGGCATTTGGGACATCGAAGCTCTTGACTCAGGGCCTTATATCGTAGTTCCAGATCTGTAGAGCTGAACTCATAAGTTTCAATGACGGCAAGCGATTGAGCGGACCAAAGCATCAAAAAAGAAAGTAATATGCGAATCACTAATCTGACCCTCCAACTAATGGTATCGCTTCAAAATATGGCGCGAGGTGCTCACTCCAAACCTGTTCGTTGACCACACCCACATGACGGTGGCGTACGACACCCGATACATCAATCACATAAGTTTCAGGCGCACCATAGACACCCAAATCCAAACCAAACCACCCATCTTTATCGACCACCGTTTCAGCGTAGGGATTACCCAGATCATCGAGCCAGACGAGGGCCTTTTGCGGGTCATCTTTGTAATTCAACCCATAAATAGTGACCCCTTTCTCAGCCAACTCGAGCAGAAACGGGTGTTCAACACGGCAAGAAAAACACCAAGTTGCCCATACGTTGATCAGCGCTGCCTCACCCTTCCAATCCTTAGCTTGACGCGAGGCAGTTTCGCCCAAGACAGGAAGGTCGAAGTCTGGCAGTGAGTCACCCAAGCGTGCAGATGGAAGCTCGGTAGGATCGAGCGACAACCCCCGCACCAACAGCACCACCAGCAGTAAGAATGCGGCTAACGGAAGAAAGCGCTTAAGCGGCTGCACCCTCAACTCCTTGAAGCTGCTGGGAGCGATGGACGCGGCGGTACCGACGATCGAAACTGGTGGTCAACCCGCCGAAACCAATCATGAGTGCACCAAACCATATCCAGCGAATGAGTGGCTTGTGTTGCACACGAACCGACCACGCACCACCACCCAATGGCTCGCCAAGAGCGATGTAAAGATCACGCATAGCACCTGCATCGATAGCCGCCTCAGTCATGATCTGACCGCTGGCAACATAGCGTCTTTTCTCGGGCATCAACGTCGTAAACGACTGCTCATCAAGCAACACTGAAAAAATGCCACGATCGGCCACATAATTTGGTCCCTCGACGACGGTGAGGTCGTCGAGCGTAAAGGCGTAGCCATTCAGTGTTACGGTATCTCCAATCTCCATGCGCAAGTCCCGTTCAGCACTAAACTGGGTCACAAATGTCGCGCCAATAAGGGTCAAAGCAAAGCCAGAATGCGCCATAAACATTCCCAAGTAAGAGGGCGTCAAGCGCGCAAATACAGCCGACCTCGAGTTAACACCACGCATACGCAATTGCAAATCTCGCACAAGACCGAGCACCAACCAAGCCGCTAGAAGAACTGACAAAGACGCCCAAAGGTTCACCTCGCCCACACCCAAGAGGGGCGCAACTATAGCAACCAAAGTACAGACGACTGCCGGCAAACCCAATTCACTCAGCCATCGCTTACTACTGTCCTGCTTCCAGCGGGAAATCGGTCCTACTGCCATAAAGGGTGCCAGTAGCGCCATAGCTGGCACAAAGACCGCGTTGAAGTATGGCGGCCCTACGGAGTATTTACCCTGCCCCAGCGCGTCCATAAGTAGCGGGAACAATGTGCCTAACAAGACAACAATAGCTGACACAGCAAAGATAAGGTTGTTTGCAAGTAGGAGCGATTCGCGCGACTCGAGTTCGTAACTGATCGGGCTCGCCACCGTTGGGGCTCTGAAGGCGTAAAGCGTAAGCGATCCACCGACCACCAGGACAAGGAAAATCAAAATAAATAAGCCACGCTCTGGGTCAGCAGCGAAGGCGTGTACCGAGGTGAGCACCCCGGAACGAACAAGGAACGTTCCTAGGAGAGAGAGCGAGAAAGCAGCAATCGCCAGTAACACGGTCCACGATCTAAATAGGCCTCGCTTTTCTGTCACCGCTAAGCTATGAATCAGTGCCGTACCCACCAACCATGGCATGAAGGATGCATTTTCAACCGGATCCCAGAACCACCAACCGCCCCAACCAAGCTCGTAATAAGCCCACCAGCTACCCAACATAATCCCGAGGGTCAGGAATGCCCATGCAACGTTGGTCCAGGGTCGGGACCATTTAGCCCACGAGGCGTCAAGCCGACCTCCTATCAGTGCCGCGACAGCAAAAGCAAAGGGCACTGCCAGCCCGACGTACCCCATGTAGAGCAAAGGTGGGTGAATGATCAGCCCCGGATCCTGCAGTAGCGGATTAAGATCATTGCCCTCAGCAGCAACTGCTGGCAACAAGCGCTCGAAGGGATTAGAAGTGAATAATGAAAAAGCTATAAACCCCGCACCGATGAGTCCAAGGACCGAGAGGACACGTGACAACACCAGAAGCGGAAGACCGCTGCTGGCAATAGCGACCGCCAACGACCAGGCTCCCAAGATCCAGACCCACAAAAGCAGGGAACCTTCGTGGTTACCCCAGACAGCAGAAAACTTGTACATTTGCGGCAGGAGGGAATTGGAGTTGCTTGCGACAATCTTGACCGAAAAATCATCCTGAAGAAAAACGATCGTTAAGCAGGCAAAGGCGATCGAGAGAAAAAGGAAGACGCCTGCAGCGAGACTGGGCGCCAAATTCATTGCCCATCGCTGCCCTCGCCACGCCCCAACCATCGGGACGGTACCCAGCAGTACCGACAAGCACAGTGCGATGATAAGCGCGATCTGCCCCGCTTCAGGTATCACTGCATACCTCCTTGCGCGTTGACCTTTTCCAGCGCTTCGGCTACTTCTGGCGGCATGTAGTTTTCATCGTGCTTCGCTAATACTTCGCTGGCGGTAACAACACCATTGGCTCCAAGTTTACCAGTCGCAACCACTCCTTCTCCCTCTGCAAAGAGGTCAGGCAAGATGCCATTGTAGGTTACGGTGACTGAGTGAACAAAGTCAGTCACATCAAAGCGTGTCTCCAGACGATCGCTGGCCCGTTCAATACTTCCCTCGACGACCATACCGCCAACACGAATCTGACGATCAATCGGCGCCTCGCCTGCGGCAACTTCTGACGGAGAGTAAAAAAGGTTGATGTTGCCTCGAAGTGCATAGGTAATTAGGCCAATGGTCGCGCTGGATAGGGCGACGATGACCGCGGCGACGATGAGACGCTGTTTTCGTTTTGGATGCACGATTAACTCGCGTTCCCTTGTGCACCCTTTGCACTTCGTTTTCTCAGCGCTTCCTCTCGAATACCCGCATTAAGCCTACGTGTGGACATTACAGGACGCAGCAGCACAAAAAAAATAATCAGGAAGGTGATGCCGTAGGCACCCCAGACGAACGCACCATGACCACCCATGGCCAACGCATCCGCTACTGAATCAAAATACATTTTAAGCAGTTAACCTCTTATGGAGCCAAGCAGACCGCGCGTAGTCCTCGGTCAATGAACGTTTCAAATACAACATCATCAATAGAGCAAACAGCGCATAGAACGTTATGATCATGCCTAGCAGCGGATAAAGCATCGATGCATCAATCGCCGAACTCTCCGTGAACTTAATCGAGGCTGGCTGATGGAGTGAATACCACCAATCAACCGACTTGTAGATGATAGGGATGTTGACCGTGCCAACCAAGCTAAGGATGGCACAGGCTCGTGCCGCAACGGTTTTGTTCTCGTACGCCTCAAACAACGCGATAACGCCCGCGTAGAGGAAGAAGAGAATCAACATCGAAGTGATTCGCGCATCCCAAACCCACCAAGCGCCCCAGGTTAGTTTGCCCCAGATCGCTCCAGTAATCAGAGCAATCGCCGTATAGGCGGCGCCAATAGGCGCGGCGGCTCGCATGGCCGTATCAGCCAGCTTTATCCGCCATACCAGACTAACCAAGCCAGCAAGCGCCATCACATAATATCCAGCTAGCGCGACAACAGCAGCTGGAACATGAATATAGATAATTCGGTAAGAGTCGCCTTGCTTATAGTCGGTTGGCGCGAACAAAAGGCCCCAGACACTGCCCGCGAGCAGCGCTAGTACCGTGATAGGAAACAACCACGGAATGACCCTGTCGCAGAAACGGTAAACCCACGGAGGGGAGCCAAATTGATGAATTATGCGCCACATGTCAGAAGTATATCCGGTAAACGAGAAAACTGGGGGTTGCCACCCCGCTTTGCGAACGGATCACAGCTGTAGAGAGACCCGAACACCCGCGGCGATGGCCAATGGCGCCAACAGTAACCCACCCGTAACACCAGCGCCCAGCAATGCGAGCGCGACCGTAGGATCTCCTCCGTGCAAAGCCTCGTTCAACGAACGTGTGCCTGCGATGAGTACGGGGACGTATAGGGGCAAAATGAGAAGCGCTAACAGGATGCCACCTCGCTGTACCCCGACAGTCAGCGCAGCCCCCACAGCGCCCAGTAGCAACATGATGGCGGTACCCATCAGCAGACTGGCGACCAGCACAGGCGCAACGTCGAGTGGAAGGCCTAACATCAATCCGAAGAGGGGCGATACCAAACTCAGGAGCAAGCCGCTAGCCAACCAAGACGCCGTAAGTTGCGGTAAGACCGCAACCGATAGTGGAACACGCGCCATCGCGAGCTGTTCGAGGCTGCCGTCCTCTAGGTCATCTACAAAAAGGCGCATACA
>Ga0163111_10001797_pt1 | contig 13418 bp, 12 predicted proteins | sample CRUFie1St18metaG_FD_109645 | JGI IMG/M metagenome (GOLD analysis project Ga0163111, IMG submission 109645) | Marine microbial communities from the Costa Rica Dome - CRUD Field 142mm St18 metaG | ecosystem: Environmental > Aquatic > Marine > Oceanic > Photic zone | place: Costa Rica: the Eastern...
AGGACAATACATTGAAAGAACTTTGGACAGAGAAATATAGACCCTCAAGCATAGGTACCTATGTGTTTCGAGATGAGGGTCAACGCCAACAGGTAAGTGGTTGGGTCGAAGAAGGAGCACTACCGCACTTGCTATTTAGTGGTGCTCCTGGAACAGGTAAAACAACATTAGCAAAAGTTTTACTTACAGAACTAGATGTAGACAGCATGGATATACTAGAAATAAATGCTAGTAATGAAAACAATGTTGATACTATTAGAAATAAAATTACAAACTTTTCATCCACTATGCCGTTTGGCGACATAAAATATGTGTTGCTAGATGAAGCAGATTACATTACTCCTAATGGTCAGGCGGCATTACGTGGTGTTATGGAAATGTATCATACAAGTTGTAGATTTATTTTAACTTGTAACTATCCACAAAGAATAATTCCTGCACTACATAGCAGATGTCAAGGCTTCCATATTGAGAAGTTAGACATTAATGAATTTACTGCCAGACTCGCACAAATTTGTATAGATGAAAATGTGGAAATGGATATAGAAACACTAGACACTTATGTACAAGCAAGTTATCCTGATTTGCGTAAATGTATTAACCTGGTACAACAAAACGTGGTAGACAATGTTCTACAACGTCCTCAAGCAGGAGATCAAGCACAAAGCGATTGGATGCTAAGTGCTATTGAACTGTTTAAGGCAGGCAAATATAAAGATGCTAGAAACATGATTGTAAGCCAAGCAAGGCCTGAAGAGTATGAGGACATATACAAGTTTATGTATAGAAATTTAGGACTATGGGGTACAACAGAACAGCAACAAGATCAAGCAGTAGTTATTATTAGAAATGGAATGGCAAAAAGTAGTTTGTGTGCTGATCCAGAAATAAATTTGTCTGCAACCTTAATCGAGTTACAGTTAAATAGTATGTAATAAATAGTTCTATGCAAAGTAGTGACATAGACGGTGCAATAATTTTAGAATATACCAATGTCAAAAAAGGTATAGAGTTTAGCGACTATTTTGAGGAAGATTTTCCTGTAGCAATAAGACCTTCTGCTCCTTTTGCCTTGCATGAGGCATTTGATAGTAGAGATATTCCAAGTACAGTAATAAACTATGCTAACTGGTGGGAAGTTGAAGATTTATTTCCTGCTATTACAAATTGGTTAGATAAAAATAATATCAAATATCCTATAGTTTGTGTCAGCTCATTAGGTATATTGCCTTGGTTTGAAAGTAGTTTTGTATTACAAAAGCAATTACAAAAACTTAAACAACACACTGATTTTATGTTTATAATGGGTGGACCTCAACAAGCATTTCCTATAGATGATGAAATTGTTTCCAAAGATGCTATATTTCCAGACTATGTTTTTTCTGGTAGAGCTCTTCATATGTTTGAGCATTGGCTTGATGGAGAACAGGACTTAGAAGAAATTTTTGTACCTCGTGGTAAACTTAAAATCATTAGACCACCAACTACTGATATTGTAGAGGAGCCTTTAGTACCTAAATTGTATGAAGATTATTGTTTGGATAAACATGATGTTATTAATATAGAATTAAGAATAGGTTGTAAATTTAATTGTACTTTTTGTTCATTTGATTATCGTGGGGCAAAAGATCCTAAAACTGCTAAAGCAGAGGAGTTATTTACTTGTATGCAAGAAGCAAAAACCAAATATGGAATCACAAATTTTTCTCTTGCTGATGATACTATAAATGAAGATAACGAAAAATTAGAAATTTTATTAGAAGCCACAAGGCAATTAGATTACAAACCTTATTTAGGAGGATTTTTAAGATTTGATATTTTAATGAGAAAGCAAGAGCAATTGGAGATGTTGGAAGAAGCAGGAGTCCATACAATGTTTTATGGTATAGAATCGTTTCATGAAGATGCTAATAAAGTAATTAGGAAAAGACTCAAAAGATCAGATATAGAATCTTTCCTTAGGCACATTAAAGAAACATATCCACATTGGCGAGCCATTGCGGCTACTATTGTAGGATTACCAGAAGAGCCATTAGAACATGTGCTAGATGTTTACAAAACAAATGCTAGGGAAAGATTAATACATAATATTGTTCCGTATCCGTTGCAAATTGATAAAACTGCAGGAATGATATCTGTAGAGGGCATAAGTGATTTTGCCGCCGATCCTGAAAAATATGGCATTAAAATTGAAGGTACAAATATCGATTCACCATTATCAACAGAAACATACAGAAGATCCAATTGGCGTCACAAGTATGCAGACAGTCGATCAGCAGAGGCAATGTCGGTAAGGCTTATGGCTTACAATAAAACTCACGGCATATTTCAGATTTGTCCTTGGCAACATATAGTAAATAAAGCCCACGGTTTTGATACTGAACAGTTTTACAAAACTAAAGGTGCAGACGCCTTTAAAGAATTAAAATTAAAAGAAAATGCTAGATCTGTTGCTCACATAGATGCATACAAAATTCGCAAAATCGATTATTTAAAATCTTAATTTTTATATAAATTTAAAACTTCTGTTACAACAGGATGTCTTTCTATATCCGTGTTAGTAAATTTTACCATTTTAATTCTGTCTGAGTTCGTATTTGTTAAACGGTGCATAATACATTTTAATCCATTCGTTTCGTAACCTCTCTCATGCTGATCTAAGTCTCCCGTTACTACTAGTTTACTATTATCTCCTATTCTGGTTAGCAACATTTTCATTTGGTTGTCCGTGGCATTTTGCATTTCATCTGCAATAATATAAGAGTTTTTAAACGTTCTACCTCTCATATATGCCAGTGGCGCAATCTCTATTTTGTTATCATTTAACATATACTCTATTTGATCTGGCGTATAGTATTCCTCAAATACATCAAAAATAGGTCTAGTCCAGGGTGCCATTTTTTCTTGTAATGTACCTGGCAAGAAACCATGTTGCTCATCTACACTTACTGCTGGTCTGGTTACTACTAGTTTGTCTATTTTATTTGCTTTGAGTAATTTAATACCCATTAATGTTGATATTAGTGTTTTACCCGTACCTGCTGGTCCTATAGCAAACACTATATTGGTGTTGTAGTCCTCTAATAAACCCAGTAAATCGTCCTGGTGGAAGTTTCTTGGGACTATGTTTACTTCCTTTTGTCTCTGTCTTTGTAGGGCTCCTCCCTGTATTACTCTCAAATAATTTCCTCCTTTTTGTTTTCTATATTTGTTACAATTCTGTTTTCTAGCCTTTCTGGACATAGGTTCCTCCTTTGAGCCATAAAAAAACCGCGATAGCTCTGGCTAACACGGTCGGTTATTTTTGTGTGTTTACAACTTTTTATATGGTTGTTTATCATAAAATTAAAATTTGTAATTTTTTCATTACATATATTACTTATGAACAGTTATTAAGACAAAAACTGCGTAGTTATTATTTTAATAAATGATAAATAGTTGTATGACTATTTCAGTAAAAATATTAAATGACAAAATTGAAGAAGTATCTAAGTCTAATACTCTGTTAGATATGTTAATGGAGTTTGAAAAAACATTAGACGAGCTAGATCTATATGCATTTAAGAATTGGGACAAGGGAGAAATACTTGAAGGTCCTGAGATAGGCAGACACTATGTGAATGTAAAATTACTATATCCACATAAGTCTATGCCTGATCCTGAAGGTGCTAAAAGGTTACTTGCAAGAGATTGTATGGTTAAGTATTCTAAAGACATGTTAGAAACACCACGCAAAGTAAAAAACTTTACAGATGTTGTTGTAACTCCAAGACCAGACGGCTCTCAACGATTTACTCCAAAAACAGACAGCGAACCTGTTTGGATTGTTAGTATAGATATGCCAAGAAGATATGTAGATGAATTTAGTGCTCAACATGTAGAAGCAAAAGAGGACGAATTTATTGATACTGAAGATACAGATTCTAATGCACAAGTTGGTCAAGAGCAGATAAATCAACCTTTAGGTGGTATATAATGGCATTAAAAGAAGGCGATCTACAAAACACTATACTAAAAAATATTAGTATAGATGAGTTTGAACCTAAAACAGGCGAAGCCGCAGACGTAATGGTGGTTGGATTTTATTTAAATGAAACTGCTCCTGCAAAAGATTTGTATCATTTTATTAATAACAGCATTTTAGAAATCAGAGATGTAGAAGTTTCCCCTAATCCAAACACAGATAACTATTACATGGTTTTTATAGAAATAGATAGAAATAAAGACTCTTTAAGCAATATCAAAGAGTTAGTAAAAGAAGTTGAAAGACTATCTGGTAAACTTGACTGGCATGTATCAACAACACTTAGCGAAGATAAACTAAATCTAGATGGTGCAGACCTTGTAAAATTTATACAGTTAAATCCAGATAACTACTTAACTAAGGATGAATTTATGGCACAACAACAAGAAGCAGAACAAAATATAGAGCAACCGTTAGAAGAAAGTCTTGCAGGTATATCAAAAATGTCCAGAATGGACGGACTTAAACAATTAGCAAGATTTGGAAAAGTAGGCGAAATGGTATCATTATATGATTTAACTTTACCGATACCTCAGATAGCTCAGTACTATATTGCAGGTGTAAAAGGAAATGATGTTTTAGTAACTAGAAGTATGGACATGAAATCTAACCTAATAAGAGCTAACAGAGATCCTAGAGCAGTCACATATAATGTAAGCACTGATGACTATAAGTTTCAGGCTCCACATCCACAATTAAATGGTAGAACATCAGGTAGTTTAGATCCAGCCATTCTTGATAAACAGATAGAAGTATATAAAGGTATGATATCAAAAACACAAAATCCAGAAATGGCACTTCTTGTTAAATCAGATCTTAGAGCATTAGAGTGGCAAAAAATATCAAATGATCCTAGAAGTGGGTATTATCCAGACAAATTAGAGTCTGTACAAAATAGTGATGCTATTTTAGAATTTTTAAAACCTAGTAATATATTAGAAGCAGACATAAATGACAATGTGCTACATATAAAAGGTAGCAGAGATACTGCATCGTTAGAAATTGTAAATTTTGGACATGGTCCAGATATTATGAAAGAGGTAGGCATTTCAGAGAGTGCAATCAAAACAAACAACTATGATAAAATATCATTTGCAAAATTAAATGCTATGCTAGGAGAAATGAAAGCATTACCAATAGACGAATATATTGTAGTACATAATCCAGAACACAATAATATTTTAATATTAAAAGCAAGTTAAAATGAGAGACACAGTTTTAAAAGTTCTAAAAGAACACTTCGGCGATCGTGATTATCAAGATGATGTTCATATCATTGACGATTTAGACGGAGACGAATTCAGTTTAGTAGAGCTGAGTGTCAAGTTAGATGAACTTCTTGACATCAGTTTAGACGAGGAAAAAATTCTAGAAGTAGGAACTGTGGGAGACCTAATTACATTAGTGGAATCACATGTTCAGTCAGATTAAACTCATATTCTTTTTTATTATGCTAATGGGTGCTGGTGGCGGCCTTTGGTATGTTCAACATCTCAAATCGGAGAATGAAATTTTGACATTAAACAATGAAAAACTTGAAGGTGCAGTTGCACAACAACAAGCAGTAATTGAACAACAACTTGCAGACATAAAAGAAATACAGGACATAAACAAGCAACTTGCTGAGAATAATAAAAAACTAACAGCAGATTTAGAAGTTGCTAACGAAAAATTTAACAAAGTAAATGCTTCAGGCGAAAGAAGAGATATAGGTAACTTAGCAGTACAGAAGCCAAAGAGCATACAAATTATAGAAGGCAGAAGAGAAAAACAACGAGCAAGGTGTTTTGAAATAGCACAAGGCTCACCATTAACAGAGGAGGAAAAGAATGCAACTAAGAAATCGCAGATCAATGCTGAATGCCCTAACATTGCCAATCCTAATTACACTCCTTATTAGTGGTTGTGCTAGTACAAGCCAGTTAGAAATTTTTACTAAAGAAGTAGAAAGAGTTCCTCTAAATGTAGACCTGCCTCCTGTTATAGTATTAGAGCAAATAAATTGGAAGATTATAAATGAGGGTAATCAGGAAGAAGTATTTGCAGAACTTAAAAAAGCAAATATAGATCCTGTATTATTTGGTTTAACTGATGAGGATTATGAGTTATTACAGAAAAATAATGTACAAATGAGAAACCAAATTATTAGATATAGGCAAATCATAGAAGCATATAAACAATATTACGAGCCAAAACAAGAAGCAAACCAAAAAACTAATTCAGAGTTCGAACCAAAGAAGTTTAAAAAAGACGATTAAAACTTGACTTCCTCCCAAAATTCAGTATAATAAGATTATGGATCACTACCAAACTTTGGGGGTCTCTCGCGACGCCTCACAACAGGATATTAAAAAAGCATATCGCAAACTTGCGAGTAAGCATCATCCTGACAAAGGTGGTGATACAGAGCAATTCAAAAGGGTGCAGGTAGCATACGATACACTTAGTGATCCAGAACAACGTGCTCAGTATGATAATCCTAACCCTTTTGGTGCATTTGGTGAAGGCTTTAGAGAAGGCTTTGGTGACGGTAGTCCATTTGCAGATATATTTGGTGATATATTTGGTCAAAGAAGACATAACGCATATCAAAGAAAGGCTCAAAATCCTGATGGTATAGTTGATGTAGGGGTAACTCTGTTGCAAGTATATCAAGGAAGCACAATAGTTGTTAATACTGGGTACGGTACATTTGAAGTAGCAATACCTCAAGGTGTACCTGATGGTACTAGATTAAGATTACAAGGTAAAGGTCCTCGTAGAAATACAGACATACCTCCTGGAGATCTAATTGTTAGGATACATACTGAGTATCCTATAGATTGGGGCAGGGACAGAGAGCATTTATTTTTTAGATTAAACATAAATGCCATAGATGCCATGACAGGGTGTAAAATTAAAATTGTTCATGTTGATGGTAAAAAATATGAACTTAATGTGCCTGCAGGAACAACACATGGTACTAAACTTAGTATGAGTGGATTAGGTATTAAAGACCCACAATATGGCGTAGTAGGAAATCTTTATGTAATTATAGAACTAGATGTGCCCACTATAACAAACCCACAAGATAAGGAAACTTTAAATAGTATAAAAGAAAGAAACATTTATGGAAAGCAAGTATATAGATAACATTATCCAAAATTCAGTAAACTTTGCAAAAGACAAAGGTCATGAGTATGTAACATTAGAGCATATTATGTTCTGCTTATTAGAGCATGAGGATATTTCATCTTTAATTAAAGAACTTAAAGTTGATTTAAATAATATTGTAGAAGATCTAAATCATTATTTAGATGATCCTGATCTTAATGGATTAGTAAATCAGCATGGTATCAAGGGCGAACCTAAAAAAACTGTATCAACAGAAAGAATTATACAACGTGCATTAGCACAGGTAATTTTTAGTGGCAGAGAAGAAGTAAAACCCTTAGATATGTTTTTAAGCATTCTTAGTGAAAATAATTCACATGCCGCATATTTTTGTCAATTAAATGGATTGGATAAAAATTTAATTGTAGACTATTTAGAACACAAATATAATAGTGATAAAAGTATTGAACTGGTACAAGAGTACACTACCAATCTTAATGATGAAGCACAAAAGAATAGAATAGATAATCTTATAGGTAGACACGAAGAAGTAGACGAACTTGTACATATACTTGCTAGACGTAAAAAGAATAATGTTGTACTTGTTGGAGAACCTGGTACAGGTAAAACAGCAGTAGCAGAAGGTTTAGCAAAACGTATTGTAGATGGAGACGTACCAGATGCGATACAAAACAAAATTATTTACAGCCTTGCAGTAGGCGATTTACTTGCTGGTACCAGATATAGAGGAGACTTTGAAGAGAGGTTCAAGACAGTACTTGAAACATTAGAAGCAAGTCCAAATGCTATTTTGTTTATTGACGAGATACATATGATTATGGGTGCCGGTAGTGCTGGTAGCAGTAGTGTTGATATTGCAAACATGATTAAACCTGTGTTAGGCAAAGGCAGACTGCTTACTATAGGTGCTACTACACCAGACGAATTTGCAGACAGTTTTGAGAAAGACAGAGCTCTTATGAGAAGATTTGCTAAACTGGATATTCTAGAAACTAGTGTTGAGGACACAAAAGAAATTGTAAAAGGACTTAACAATTATTATGAAGAGTTTCACAAAGTTAAGTATAGTCAGGATATATTAGAGAAGTCAGTTGACTTGTGTCACAGATATATTAAAAATAAAGCCTTCCCTGATAAAGCATTAGATGTAGTAGATGCCGCAGGTGCCAGAGTTAAATTACGTGGTGATGAAGATGTTACAATAAAAGATGTGATACATGTTATAAGCAAAATATCTAATGTAGGTACTGATGTAATTGATGTAGAAAGTGTGGACACATATAAAAACTTAGATACAAGAGTCAAGAAAGTTGTATTTGGACAGGACGAAGCAATAGACAAAATTGTAGAAAACATTGTTGTTAGTAAGTCTGGTCTTAGAGAGAAAAACAAACCTATAGGAAGTTTCTTGCTAGTAGGTCCTACAGGTACAGGTAAAACTGAAACTGCTAAAACACTTGCTAAAGAATTAGAATGTAAATTAGTTAAGTTTGATATGTCAGAGTACATGGAAAAACATAGTGTTAGTAAACTTATAGGTGCTCCTCCAGGATATGTTGGACATGCTGAAGGTAAATTAGGGCAAGGACTTATGTTAGCAGAAGTAGAAGAGAATCCTAATTGTGTGTTGTTATTAGACGAAGTTGAAAAGGCCGCACCAGAAGTATTACAAGTATTACTGCAAGTTATGGACGATGGTAGACTTACAGGTAGCACAGGTAAAGAAGTTGACTTTAGTAATGTTATATTGCTAATGACATCTAACTTAGGTGCCACAGATGCTGAAGGACTTAAAATAGGATTTGGAGATCAAACAAAACTTAAAGCAGTAGACAAAGCAGTTGAGAAATTCTTCTCTCCAGAATTTAGAAACAGGTTAGATGCCACAATACAATTTAATAAACTAGCAATAGAGTTGATGTACAAAATTGTTGATAGGCTTGTTGTTGAAACAAATGAGTTACTTGTAGAAAATGAAAGTACTGTAACTATATCTATTACAGATGCTTGTAGAGAGAAACTAGCACAAGATGGATATCAGCCTAGTATGGGTGCAAGGCCTTTAAAAAGAGTTTTTGAAGATAATGTTAAAAAACCTTTAAGTAAAAAGATTTTATTTGAGGATATTACAAATACTAACATTGTTGTAGATATTGATAACGAAGAGTATAAATTTGTAGTATGACTTGGGTATCAAGCAGAGTAAAAGATTCGTGTACTCCATTAGGACACACTTATAGAAATTACGATGTAGTGCCTAGTAAAAAAATTTACTACGGAGATTATCAGTACAAGATGTCGTTTGAGGGTAACATATATCATTACGATATTATCTTTTTATCTGATTTATACAAAGTTGTTAATGACGAAACATTTTATTACAGAATACAAAAAAGTTCTACAAGCATAAATTTATATGTACATGACAAGTCTGTACTAGATGCAGTTATTGACAGATATCAGCATACAGATTATTTAAAGTCTATACATGCACCTATAGATGATAATCATTTATCAGGACTTCTTGATTCAAACACAGAGTACATTTATAGGAATAAATACTGGTATGATAGATATCCTATAAAGATTACTTTTTCAAGAACCTATAATATGGATATAGATAGGCCTATAGGTTTAGAAATTAGAGATTTTGTTAAAGGTACTTTTGAGGATTATAGATTATATGATAGTTATACTAACAATTGGTATTCCAATTACTTATGGCTATCACAACAAGATTATGACTCCAGTTATGCATTTTTAAAACTGAGTTATGGAGATCATATTTTAAAGATACAAAAAATAAAATTAATGGAGAAATAATGTTTTTTGGAAGAAAAGGCGTAGAAGGATTAGATAGAGATTCTGTTTATGAACAATTAAAAATAGATGAGGGAGTTGTATATGAAGTATATCACGATCATCTTGGACTGCCTACATTTGGTGTAGGACATTTAGTTTTAGAATCAGATCCAGAGCATGGTAAACCATTAGGTACACCTGTAGATGAGGACAGAGTTAAAAATTGCTTTGAAAAAGATTTAGATACAGCCATCTCTGAATGTGAAGTTTTATACGAACAATTTGGGGAATGGCCAGGAGAAGTGCAAGAGATACTTGTAAACATGATGTTTAACATGGGCAGAACTAGATTGTCTGGATTTAAAAACTTTAAAAAGGCATTAGAAGCCGAGGACTGGAAGAAAGCCGCAGTAGAAGGCAGAGATAGTAAATGGTACAGGCAAGTTACTAACAGAGCTGAAAGACTAATGAGCAGAATGGAAAACGTCTAAGTGATAAATAGTATTATTATTTAGAGGAACGTAATGCCCGTAAACAGAAGAAGTATAAATGTACTAGGATCTACTGGTACTAATATGAACGAAACAAGTAATGTTGTAAAAGGAGACTCCTTTTACGGTTACTCTGATGGGTGGCATACTTTCCAGGTAGTTTTTAATCAGTTTGTAGGAAGACTACATGTAGAAGCCAGCCTGGCAAACACACCTACAGATTCAGATTGGTTTTCACTAAAGCCTGAAGTTACAGCAGGTACAGAATGGTCTGCAAATACAAGTTTTATTCAGTTTAATAGCAACAATCCAGCAGACGGTTCAGAAGCATACACCTTTAGAGGAAACTTTACATATCTACGTGTCAGAATGGACAGAGCCCACGTAGGTGATGGAGAAACTTACGATACATCATATGGCTCAATAAGCAAAGTAATTTTATCTGCATAAAGTGATAAATAGTGTAATATAATACACTATTAGGATAAAACTGAATGTCATTTGCAAATACATTTATAACATTAAGCGATGTCGATATTACAAACCTATCGGCTGGTAAATTTTTACGAGTAAGGCCCAGTGGTAATGTAGAAATATCACAATTCGATATTACTACAGATACCCTAACCGATATAGATACATCAGGTGCATATACTCCTAGTGTAGGACAAACACTAGTATATACTGCGGCAGGTAAATTTAGACCACAAACATTAGATGTATATAGTGCTGGAAACGGTATTAATAAATCTGGTCTTACTCTTAATGTTACTGCAGGTGTTGGCGGAGGTTTAGTAAGTAATACATCAGGTGTGTTTATATCTGACATAGCAAATGTTTCAGGTACACACGGTAACGCAACCACTATTCCGCAATTAACTGTAAACAGTAAAGGACAAATTACTGGTGTTACAGATGTTACAGTTATTTCTCCACAAGCAGAATCACTGACCGGTGATTATATTAACAGTATTGCAGGAACATCAGGACAAATTACTGTTACCAACGGCACAGGCAACAAAGCAAACGCAACATTAAATTTAGTAGCAACTGGAGTAACAGCAGGTGTATATGGTAATACAACTCATGCTCCACGTATAACAGTTGACACTTATGGTAGAATTAGTTCAGTAGATACTGTTGCAGTTAGTGGTAGTGGTGGAAGTGGTGGCAATGCTAGTTTAGGTTTTGCTAACATTATTATATCAGGACAAACAACTGTTAGTGCAGAAAGATTAGAAGACGATTTAACAATTACGCAAGGCACTGGTATGGCAATTACCACTCTTGCAAATACAGATACTATATCATTTGGATTAAATCCAACAACGGCCGCGGCCGCAATGGATATTGCAGACTTTAATGACGTTGATGCAACTGGTATTACAAACGGTCAAGTACTAGTTTGGAACAGTAGCACAAATAAATTTGAGGCAGGAGACCAAACAGGCTCAGGCGGTGGTAGTAATGTTGCTCTAACATCTTTTAGTGTTACAACAGCAACACCAAGTGGTAATGGTAGTTTAGCATATAACAATGCAGGTGTATTTACATTTACACCAGCAGATACAAGTGGTAGTGGCGGAATTAATACTGCAGGAGTTGATGCACACTTAAACGTAAGTGGTGCAAGTTCAGGTTCAGTATTGACCTGGAACGGTTCAGATTATACCTGGACAGCCAAGACTACAGATACTGATACCGACACACAAGATTTAAGTATTAGTGGGAATGTAATCAGTTTAACTAATGGCGGTAGTGTAGATCTTACATCAGCATTAGCAAGTGCTGGTGGAGGCGGAGGCACTGATTCCCAAGATCTAACAATTAGTGGTAATGTAATTAGCCTAACAGGACAAACAGGTAATGTTGACTTAACCTCGGCTCTAGGTGCAGTTGCAGGAACATATAATAATACATCAGTTGATCAGCATCTAAATCAAAGCAATCCAACAGCAGGTTATGTACTTAGTTGGAACGGTTCAGATTATGCCTGGGTGGCAGATAACGATGCACAAAATTTAACCTGGAACGCAGGTACATCTGTATTAGCAATAAGTAACGGAAACAATGTAAACTTATCAGCATTAGAACAATCATTAAGCATTTCAGGTAATGTAATTACAATTAGTGGTAATGATGACACAGTAGATCTTACAACAGCATTAAGTGTGTACCAAAGATCAGATACTGGTACAACAGCAAATACAAACATGAAAGCCTATGTTGATGCTCAAATTACATTAATTAAAGGCGGAGCAAATGTAAACTTAGACAGTTTGGCAGAAGTAGCCAATGCATTAAACAACAGTAATACACAATTATCCACAGTAGCATTTACTGGTAATCATTCAGATCTACAAAACAGACCTGCAATTAGTTTATCAGGTAGTGACTTTACATATGACGGCACTACATTAGATCTATCAGGATTAGGTGCAACTGGTCCACAAGGCCCACAAGGTAATGTTGGTGCCACAGGTGCCACAGGTAATGGCATAACAACTGCAACTGTTAATGGTAGTGGAAATTTATTACTAACATACAGTAATACCTCTACACAGGATTTAGGTAATATCAAAGGTGTTACAGGTCCAACAGGAGCCACAGGTGCTCAAGGACCAGCAGGTAATGTATTAGTAACAACAGGTAATGCGGCACCCAGTGGTGCTAGTGAAGGACAGATGTGGTATGCCACAGACGATGGACATACTTACATATATCATGATAGTGCATGGGTTCAAGCAAACCCAGGACAAGATCCTCAAACACTTAGTATAAACAATTCAAGTAACGTAATTACTATATCAGGTTCAAGTAGTACAATTGATTTAACAACTGTATTACAAAAAATGAGAGACACTGATACAGATGCACAAGATTTATCAATAAGTGGTAATGTAATCAGTTTAACAGGACAATCAGGTAATGTTGACCTAACAAGTATATTAGGTGCTGTTAATACTGATGCACAAGATTTATCAATA
>Ga0163111_10001799_pt1 | contig 13415 bp, 19 predicted proteins | sample CRUFie1St18metaG_FD_109645 | JGI IMG/M metagenome (GOLD analysis project Ga0163111, IMG submission 109645) | Marine microbial communities from the Costa Rica Dome - CRUD Field 142mm St18 metaG | ecosystem: Environmental > Aquatic > Marine > Oceanic > Photic zone | place: Costa Rica: the Eastern...
AACAATGCGTATCAGAAAAAGCAATCCCAAGGCCAGAAAGAGTTTCAGAGCAAGACATAATTGTGACAATCCAGGTCCAAAGACCAAAGCCAGATATTGGTCTTGCCGTAAGTGGTAAGACATCATGAATAAGATTGTAATTTACCCTGGTAGATTTCAACCAATGCTATCACATCATGTGGCAGTATATAATCATTTAAAGCAAAAATTTTCAGATGCAGAAATTTTTGTAGGTTCATCAGACAAGGTTGACGAAGGCTCGCCTTTTAATTTTAAAGAAAAACAAGCCATTGCTGGAGTTCAAGGTATAGAAAATAACAAGTTTTTATTCGCTCAACAACCATATGTACATACATTTTATAAACAATTTGATCATGATAATACAGTTGTTATATTTGCTGTAGGACAAAAAGATATGCAAACACGTTTTGCAATGAACAATATAGATCCAGAAACAGGATTAGATTTAAAGGTAAAGCCTAATAAAGAAACTGGAGAACATGATCCAAAATACTATCAAATGATAAATAGTATGGACGAGGAAAATCCTAAGCCAATGAGCGAAAGAGGTTACTTGTATGAAGTACCTAATATTGAGTCAGATGGAGAAATTTCTAGTGCTAGTGCTTTTAGATCAGCAATAAAAAATAGTCCTGATAAAGAAGCGGCAAAAGAAATTTTTAATAGGGAATTTAAGGAATACAACGAAGGAGTATTTAATCTTGTTTACAACAAATTAGCAGGTGAAAAAATGAGCGAGAATATAAACATTTTAAGAAGGTTAGCAGGACTAGAAGAAAATAGTCCTATTGAATTTGAAAGTCATGTAAACTTAGACGATATAACATTTAGTCCTATTAGTAAAAGTTCATCTTTTCATAGTATGGCAAACAGATTTGATCAGTGGGCAAAAACACAAGATAATCCAGAAGATAAATCATTAAGTAATAGACAAGATAAAACTGCATTTTTTGTAGATCAAATTATTAAGTCACCTGCAAGTGTATTATCTGAAATTAATGAAAGAATAAAGCCAGATGAAAATGGATTAGAAGCAAGTGAAAAACTCACAAAGATAATCAATGTAGTTGAAAAAGAAGGTGCTACTATAAATGATCTTAATGCAGACGACAAAAAATTTACAATGGATCTTTGTAAAAAAGCAATTAAAGAAATGGATATAGAAGCCGGCGACGATACAAAATATGAACCAGAAGGTGAGGACACACCTAAAGAAGAAACTATAGACTTATCAGATATTAGATCAGACTACGGTGTAGAAGATATACAAGAAGGTGGCGAATGCTACGATTGTGATGGTGACGACGAAGATTGTAAATCATGTGAAGGTTCAGGATATGTTCAGTTCGATGACGATCCAAATGAACCTAGTCAAGAAGAAATAGACGCAAATTATAGTGTTGTTAAAAAATATATAATGAAAGGCAAAAAGAAAGACGAGTCAGTAGACATAAACGAAAACATGAATGCAGAATGCCAAGCAGAATATAAAAGATTAATGACATTAGACCCTCAAAAAGCAAATAAATTTAAAGCAACTTGTATGAAATTAGGACCTAATGGTACAGTAGATCAAGCCTATTCTATGATGGGCGAAAGTATGTATGAAAGATCAGATGATAGTGGTGAGCCTTCAATCAGAGATATGAGTGATGAAGATCTTATGGACTATGTAGGACAAAAAGAAGAAGATCTAATAGATGATATGCAACAATATCTTGCTCCAGACTTTTTACACAAAGATAACTTTGAAGAAATGTTTGACAAGTATAGAGAGGAAGTATTAGAACCAGCCGCTCATGAAATAAGCCAAGACCATGCCGCAGATAATATGGACTATGATGTTGATGCAGAAGAGTCAATAGAAGATACTAGCAACAAGGCAGTAGATGCCGCAATGGAAGAACTTAGAAAGTTAGCAGGTTTAGAAGAAAAAGAAAAGACAGAACCTTGCCCTAAATGTGGTGCTCAAAGAATCATGCTTAAGGCCTGTGCAACTTGCGGTTGTAGTTAAACCAAAGACTTACTAATATAATTACTAATTATTGTAAATAGTGGTATGTTACCTATCTACGATAAGTTTTATGCATTACCAGAAGTCATTCAGCACAAGACCATTTTCGGTCATTTAAAATCATACAACGATAAATTAAATTTTGATATAGATTTCACAAGCAAATCTAACAGGCCTTGTTTAATATTTTTTTATGCAGGAAATCAAATAGACGATTTTGTAGATGACGATTTAATAGACGAAATTATTACTGTATGCAATAAAAATCTTAAAAATATTCTTATCTTAGATACTATTATAGAAGATTTTGTTAATAAACCATTTGTAGATTGTTTATCTAAATTACTTGAAAGAGGCCTAACAACAGATAGAATTAAGATTGTTACATCGGGTAATCCCCCAAGTTTATTCAAACATTTATTTCTTCAAGGTGGATTTTTAAAAGACAATGGATATGAATTTAGGAATAAAGCATTTGGTAAATTAGATGTTATTTCATATGATGGATTTAGTACAAGTTTTGTATTACATCAAATATCATCAAATGCACCACTTGACGAAATTAAACCAAGAGATTTCGATTTGCATTTTTGCTTGTTACAAAAAAATTCCAGATACTTAAGAAAAATAGTTCATGCTTTTTTTATGCATCATAAATTGGATAAAAAATCTATCTATTCATGGCATAATGCAGGATTAGATACAGAATGGGGTACTTTTGAAGAATTGGCTTGTAATGAATTTGGATTAGATTTAGATTTTGAAAGATACAAAGAGCCTATTATATTTGATAATTTTTGGGAAACAGACGAATGGCATGTAGGAAGTGATCCTGCAAAAAGATGTGCTTTTAATTGCTATGTAGAAACTACAGCATTAAGAGATAATCCTTCTATATTTTATGGCGATCCATTACCCCATAAAGACAATTATTTTCTTACAGAAAAAACATACAAAAATTTTTGGTATGGCTTACCCTATATACATATATCATTTAACTTAGAAGATTACTTAAAGCATACAGGTTATAAAACATTTAAACACTTTATAGAATATGACAAAGTACCTATAACAAGTAATCATCATTATTTGCAAAATGATTTTAATTTAATTTTAAAAATTAGCAAGATGAGTATAGACGAATTGCAAAGTATTCTAAATAGTGAATCTGTAATAGCACAATTAAAACATAACAGAAAAATGCTTTTAAGGTTACTACCTTTACGCAATTTTGTGGCTCAATTAGATAAATACTAATATGAACGAAATAGATAGATTACAAAAACTTGCAGGTATCGTAAACGAAGACGATGGTGCTCCTGGTGTTGATTACAAATCAGACACTGGTGAAGGTGAAACTAAAAAAGTTGCAGTAGGGCATGTTGATAACGAAAGAGGTATGTTAATGAAAAATTTATACCTTATTGGTAAAGCATCAATAGACATACACAAAATGATTAAAGAATTACCTGATGCAGACTTCCCACACTGGTGGCAAAGTAAAGTAGTTAAGGCACAAAACTATTTAGATGGTGCTAGAAATTACTTAGATGCTGAATTAAATGCACCAAGAGGAGACTATCCAGAGCTTCCAGATAATAAACCTATGAAAGTTGACGATGACAATGATCCATCAGGTGTTAGTTAATATCCTTTATTAACTCTGTTGCCATTTGAGGCCAAAACTTTCCAGCTCTTGGACCCCCATTACCTTTTCCGTCTGACTCCCCAGGTATCTTTATCCATAAGAATGCATCGCATTTAGATTCCCCCGTGTTGCACGTGGGTACATTTCCTACATGTCTGCCTGGCGGATTACACCATTCATTACCGTGTGGTCCATTTCCATTGCGACTAGTATCTATTACAAAATGCCAATTTTTGTTATATTCACATACTTTTAAAGCCCATTTCATGCTCTCTTCTGTGCTTCTATAATTACTAACATTAACAGCAAACCCTCTTACTTTTTTATTGCTTACATTGTCTAAAAGACTTGCCGCTTCTTCTGGTGTAAGCCAATTACTGTGTCCTACATCTACATAAACGTATGCTTCGCTGTCATCTGTAAGTACTCTAAGGCCTTCTTTAATTAAATTTAGTCTGTATTCTGCTTGAATAGGTTCCATGTGCGTTGTATGTGGTAATGCATCTGGTTCATATATAATTATAGGTTTATGCCCTTTTATACCAGCACAGAACTCTTGTAAGAATAATAAGTATTCCGTTGCGTCAGAGGCTCCTCCTTTGCTGTAATGCCCTAAGTCTCTGTTAGGTAAGTTATATATTACAAAATACGGAAGTCCTGGTAACGTTCTTTTTAATAAACGTTTTAAACTTTTTTGAAGATTTTTATTTGCATTTTTGTTCTTCTTTGCACCATACCAAAATGCTACAGGTTGCTGAAATATTTTAGTAACTTCTGGGTGGGTAAGTTTGTGGTCTTTGACTCTGTCAAAATTATTTACCCAAAATGGATAATCTATCATACTCTAACAACTTTACGTTCTAATTGCCTAAAGTATTTTTCACGTTTTTTGTATGCTCTTTGTAATTTCATTTCACTAACATTATCGAGAAATAGTTTTCCTTGCAGGTGTTCATATTCATGTTGGAAACATCTGGCGTCCATGCCATCTAACCATCCTTCTACTTCTGTTATTCCATCATATAATGTGTAACTTACTTTTACTTTTTCTGGTCTTTTAACATGTATATACAACAAAGGAAATGTAAGACAACCTTCCTCCATTAATACTTCTTCATCACTATATTCTAATATTTTAGGATTGTAAACACCTACATCTCCTGCATCTGCCATTTGCATAACAAACATGTTGTAACTGTTTCCTATTTGAGGACTTGCTAAACCTAAACCGAACTTTTTATGCATAAGTTCGAACATTTCTACTTCACGTTGTGCCCAATTGGCATCTTCAGGTGCTGTAAAAGGATCTATATCCGCAAGTCTATGTAAAGCAGGGTGTTTAGGCTCTACTAATTTACATAACCATTTGTCTGTAGGTTCTAGCATACTAGTATTTATACCTATCTACCTTGACCTCTGTATTTTTTATGTGATCGTTTTTTACTTTTATTCATTGTAGACGTAGCAATTTTAACACTTCTGCCTCTGCCGCCTTGTCCAATTGAACTAGCCTTTCTTGTTGGAACTATTCCAGTTAATTTATTTTTATATATTGCCATTTATTTCCAGTATTGTTTAAAAATTTTATCTTCCATTAAATATGCTTCTTTCTCCCATGGTTGTTTAAAATAGGGAGTGTTTGCATAATCCTTTTTGAACTTTTTCCACTTATGTAAAGTTGGATGAAGTTCTCCACGTATAAATTGTTTAGCATGAACTAGTTCGTGTGCTAAGTTTAACATCATTTCATCTAATGTAAACTTTTTACTTCCACTTCTTCTTGCTAATTCAATTTCTACTTCTTCTCTGTCGCCCCAACAAAGTGCATAATTTTTGTTATCACACTCTGTTAAAACATTTATTTCGATGTCAATTGTTCTGCGAAGTCTTGGCATCATTCCTGTAAGAGCATTTTCTACAAATGTTATTACATGATCTTTTTTTGCAATTCTTCCTTGTATATTTACTCTTATCATTTTATGTATTTATATAGTAAAAAATTACAAATATTAATAACTTGGTACCCCGTAGGAGGATCGAACTCCTGTTGCCGGGATGAAAACCCGGTGTCCTAACCACTAGACGAACGGGGCAAAAATTTGGCGGGATGGTTTGCAGTTTACACTCATGTCGAGTAATAAATTGTGGACTTGGTGTTGTTTCGCAAACCTGTCCCGGCCCGAGCCATTTAGACCCCTATTAAAAAATTGAGAGCGGTACACTTTGGGAATTTACCAAGGGGAGCGGCTTATTCTTCTCTTGCCTCGTACCCTAACCCAGTTTACGAAATACCATTCGGGCTCTCAAAATTTACTATTAAATTCTGCTTTTAAACTTCTTTCTTTCAGTTCTTTAAAATATTGTTCTAAATCCTGAACTTCAACTAGTTTTTTTAAAGCATCATGAGGCCTTATATCTTCTTCTTTTGCAACTTTTGTAGCAATATGTATAAGGTCATGTCTGCCTATAGAATGCTGTTCACATAACTTTTGTATATCAACTTGTGAAAATATATCTTCTTTACTATAAGCCATTTAATTTTATCTAGTATAGCATAAAAATTGGTCTTGTCAAGACCATTTGCCAGGGTTATATTTTAGATTAGTAATTTTTTTCCACCATTTACCTAACTGGGCTCCCCATGTTTCAGATTCATATCTTTCTTTAAGACTGATATAATCTTTATCATGTGGTGGAAGTACTATTACTTCTCCTGCTTTTCCAACTGTTCCTTCATATTCTGAGTCGCGACTAAATTCTATTTTTTTACCGCCATGGTAGTAATGTAGGATTAACATACCATCTCTACCCTCTAGGGCAGATATTTGTTCATAATAATCAATAGTAGCAAAATCTTCTGCTATTGCATTTATCTTATCTGTATATTGACCCACAGTACTATTTATTAGGTTACTGCTTTTAGTATTTCTACAAATAACTTACCATACTTTGCAAACCATCCTTGCTCTTCCGATAATGCAATACCATAATTATTTGCTATCTGTATTGCTGTTTCAGTTTCTAAAAATGCATGGCCTACTAATAAAAATCCTGCACTAGATACTAATAGGAACATATGATCATGTCCTCTAAAACTGTGAGTCATCATTAATATTGTGCCTGTAAATAATAACATGTATGCTGTAAGTTCCATGTGAGGATTAAGTCCTACACCTAAAGCCATAGTCATACCTAAGAACAGAAAAGAGCAACCTACTAATTTTAGTGTAGATTGTATAAAATTACTGACTTGTTTTTTCTGCTTGTTTGTCATTAATAACACCTTTCTCTAATAGATAGTCTATGCTTATCCATCCAAATACCCAGTTAATCATTATAATTTTTCTCCTATTTCAAATCCTCTAAAGGTTTTAAATCTAGGAAATCTTAAACTCCACACATCATCAGCATCTTGTGATTGCGTGGCCGCATCTGCTCTAATTTCTACAAGTTGTCCAACAACACTATCTTGTGCCGCCCATACATCTTTACGCATGTCATCTGTAAGTCCACTACCAACGTTTACATGGAAAAACTTACCATCGTCCTCACCTTCAACAACAAGAGCACCTAACATGCCTTCATTTTTGCCTGTGCCTTCTTCTAATGCAATTACTTTAAGTGTTACCTCAATAAAAGGCTTTACTTTTAACCAAGCATGAGAACGTTTACACTTATAACCTTCGCTTATTGGCTTAATCATAAGACCTTCATAGCCTTCTGCTAATGCAGTTTTATTAAGTTTATCAAACTCTGCTTGGCCTTCTTCAGTATCAAAGTTTACACTAAATGCATCAACTATTCTAATACTGTTAGGAAGTAAATTAGCATGATCTAAATCTATTAGTCTGCCTCGTCTTACTTCAGCATTTTTGCTTGTACCACCTGCATTAAACTCTGCAAGTGTCAGCATGTCAAATACAGCCAAGTAGGCATCTTCTGTTTGAGCACCAGTTTTTCTGTGTACTTGCTTCATAAGACTTTGGAAATCATCGCTCATTACTTCCCCATCAAATACAAGTCCTTCAAACTCTGGTTTGCCTAATGCTTCTTCTATGTGAGGAAAATTAGAAAGTATTTTACCATTTCGCGAGTACAATGTAGCACTAGAATTTTGCACAATAGCAATAACTCTTACTCCATCATATTTGTATTCAACCATGCATTCGCCTTTTATCTTTTTAGGATGTTTTGCTCCGTCATGTGCTAACATACAACCAAATACTGGAACAGTACCTTTAGCAACACCATTAACAGTTTTAACACTAACACCACAACGGAGGTCTTTAATTAGTATTCTTCTGTACCAATCGTTCCATTGCTCATTAGTTGCTTGGTCACATAAGTTTTGTATGGCATCACGAGCCGCATGTCCTGTTAGTTCTCTAGCAACTAGCATATCAGCAATTTCAAAAAACTGCTCTATAAGTATGCCTTCCCCATCAGTTTCACTAAATGGGACTTGTTGCACACCAAAAGTAACTAATGGATCTAATGCATATTGTAATCCATTTTTAAACTCACCATTAGATATATTATCAGCAACAACAGACTCTTTGAAAAGTCTGCTGTTATCTGTTTCTAACTTTTGTATAATTTCCCAAGGTTTCATTATGCTACATTCCTAATAATTTTGTCTTCGTATGGAGACTCTATAAAACTACCGTCTGCATTTCTACCTGGAGATGTTGAAGCATGTATAACACTATCATAATCTCTAATATCAATACCAGTTCTATTAAGTATGCTGTCAGCAACTCTTTGCACCATAACGTTTCTGTGTGCAGTATTAACACCTGTAGGATACTCACTGCCCTCAGGATGATCAATGTTTTCTTCGTGGTTGTACCACATGCTCTCTAATCCAGTAAGTTGAATAACTACTGAATCATCATTGTTTTCGTTAAAGCAAGTAACAGTTGAAATCCAGTATCCGTTTACAGATACAATTTTATCTTTGCTTTGATTTTGTGTGTATATTGACATAAAAACTCCTACCTTTTTATTTAATTTATAATACTATTATAGCAAATTTCTGTGATCTGTCAAGCCTATTGAGCAACTTTTTCTTCATAAGTTCCGTCAACTTTTCTCAAGGTATATTTGGTACCTAGTTTTTGACCGTCCTTATTAATAGTTTCCCAACCATTTCTTTCATAGCCAATATCACTTTTAGTATATCTCATTGTAAGATAATCTAAGTTAAATGCCTTTCTACCTATCCAAGGTAAAAAACTAAAAACGTTGTAACCGCCGTTTGCACGAACTTCTAGCAGTTCATCTTCAACAACAATTACAAAGTCATTCATAGTATTAGTTGGCTTAAATTTCTTTTGACCATAATACTCTTCTCTCATAGGTCTCATCTTCATTCCTGTAGCCTTAAGACCTTCTAAAATTTGCTCCTGATTAAGCCCAGGTACTTTTAACTGTTTATGAAATTTCATTACGCCGCCTCCACTTCTGTTTTAAGTTGGGGATCTTTATGATCGAACCAACCATTTGCAGTTTTATACTGACATTGGTAGTCATTTCTAGCACCACCCTCACCAGGTATCCATTGTTCAGCTCTGCTGATAATAGCAGAGTTCCAATAGGTTTCATCGCCTGGGGTGTGATGGGTACGACATTTCCACTGCTTGTCCTCATAGTAGAACTGAGTAGGAATCTCCCAACTCTCACAAATTGGGCCTTTACCGTCGCCATTTTTACCAAGGTCACGTATCTCCCAGTCGATGATATACTCTTCAAATCCTTCACTAAAGGATTCAATTAGTTTGGTTAATGTAGGGATACCATTAGCAATAATACTATTGATATTAGACTCAGTAAGATCAGTAACAAAATAAGTGCTACCGCCCTTGAACTTCCAATGAGCATCATCTATACCATGCTTATAACCTTCGTCATGAGCCGCATAGTTCTCTCTATATTGTGTTTGTATTACTAATGTTTGCATATTTACTCCTACCTAAATATTTAATATACATATATATTAACAAATTTTTGTAATATGTCAAGCCTTTTTTATTCTAAACTCATTTAATAAATCAGTAGTTAATGATAAATAAAAATGTAACAAAACTGTAACAATTCTGTAACATAAAATTTACAGTTCACAAAAGTGATAAAGTAAGATCAGTTAGGTGCAGTTAGTTACTCACAATAGGAGAATAACATGGCGAAATCCATAGGAATAGTAGCCAGTGCAACTCATCGTTTAGCATTGGATACTTACAAAAAATTAGATGCTTTAATGAAGTCTGGTAGACTTACTAACGTGGCTAGAGTAGCCGGAATCAGTAGTTCTTAGTTAGAGTGTATCTTAAAATGATCGAATGATTTTTGTACAGCAATAGCCTGTACAATAGCATCAGCAAGTGCATCGTGGTGACCTGTTTGATTACCCTGAGCGTCTTTTCTCGGGTCACCAGGCATAAGATTAAAAATAGTTCTGCTGTCTGCTTCTTGCCAGTATGCCCAATTAATGTGATGATCGAAATCATCAAATAAACTTTCTAATATGCCATAGTCAAAACGTGGACCTTGAGCCCATTTAATGTCAACTCCAACTAACCATTTATTAAAAGTAGTACAAAATGTTTTTATATCTATCCTGTTTTCTAAACTAAATGCTTCTTCCTGTATCTCTGGTGCTTGTCTGCCCCACCATGCTAATGTTCTATCATCAACAAATCTGCCTTGTGCAGTTTGCTCATCAACATCTAGTCTCATAATGAAATAATCATATGGATCTGCTAAACTAAATGGATCAAACTTACATCCTCCCACAGTCAATACAACACTATTAGGCTTTGTGCCTAGTGTTTCTATATCTACCATTGCGTGTATGGCCATAAGATTACTCCATTAAAAGTAATATTATAGCAAAAGATATACTTATGTCAAGTATTATAAAGAAATAATTGTGTCGTCAGGTAGTTGTTCCTTGTCTTCTACTGCGGCTAATTGCCCAGCACCTTTAACACCATCTCCCCATTTCATCTTTTCAAATGGGTCTTGCTCACCTGCTTTAACCTTTTCCCACCATGTAAGATCGCCCTGTCCTATTTTCTCAAGGTACCATGCTATTTTGGCCGCACTACTTACCCTGGCTTTTTGCATTTCCTCATGCCCAAAGTCTTTAGGATCTGATGGATTTCCTTCCATATACTTTCTGTTTTGGAAAGTTTCGTCATCATTATTGCCTGTAATGTCTGCTCTGTCATGAATAAATTCAAAATCTATTCTTTCAAAGATATCTAACATGTATGCAATATGGCTTAACCATGCATCGTTCTGTGGATTTTGGCTTAAATGACCTAATAATATAAACCAGTCTTTAGGTACTATAGGCAAGATTGCATATGGATGACCATCATGATTATCTTTAGGTCCAAGTAATTTAAATTGTCCATCATACTGCCTAATAACATCGTCCCAACCATCTGATTCCATTAAACAATCATCGTTCCAAAAGAATAACCATTCTCCTGTGGCCGCTCCTGCAAGTGTGTTTATATAAATATGTAAATTATCATATCCTAATGGCTGAAAAACACTTGCTCTGGCTTCAACCTTATGCTTATTAAAATAAGGTGCTAGTTCTTCTTTAATATATTCAGATAAACCTTTATCGTCGTCATCTATACCAAAAAGTATTTCTATTTTGTCTTTTTGATTTGCTTTGCCTATTAAAGTTTCAACACTTTTCTTTAGTACTTCTCTTCTACCTCTTGTAGGAAGTAAAACTGTTATTACAGAATTGCTAACTTTTTTATTTTTGCGTTGTTGTTTTGCCACTTTTTACCTCTTGTTCTCTGTGATAGTTGTTTTCGCCAGTAAATAATTTTCTAATATTTCCTCTAAATGTATAATGACCTACATGATTTAGAGCAGTTCGAGGATCTAAGTAAATAGTTCCTCCCATGTTTTGCCATAGTCTGCAAAATGTATAATCCTCTGATAAGTATCTTCTGCTGTCAGGATCAATCATTGTATCAAATAATGCATACATGAAAGGTTCGAATTTCATATCTACATTAATATCATTAACATATTTCATTTCTGGATGTTTATCAAAAAGTTTTTGTATTACACTTTTTTCAATACACATAAATCCTGTTCCTGCATCCTTTAATCTAACTAAGTTATCCTCAATAGATACTTGAGGAGAAGGCTTGCCGTCTGCGTCTTTTAAAAAGTCAAAGTTTACAACATAGTTAGAACTATGTCCTTCAATTGTTTCTGCAGTCTCAGTTTCATCTGCTCTAGCGGCATTTATAATACTAGTCCAGTTCAGTGCTTTTTTAGGATAAGCACCAACAACTACAGGCTTGTCATATGCAACCATTCTTAAGATGTCTTCTGGTTGGAATTCAATGTCAGCATCTATAAAAAATAAATGTGTTGCATCTGTGTTTTCCATAAAGAAACTTACAAGTGTATTTCTACCTCTTGTTACTAAACTCTCATTTGCTAGTGTGCTTATTGTGTATTTTATATCATACTTGTTGCATAAAATTGCTAGTCTCATCATGCTTCTAAAATAGGGCTCCCCTATTTGTCCTCCATAACAAGGTGTTGCAATAAAGATATGTTTTTGCCTTAAAAGGCCTAATGGTATTTCAATTTTACTATCTAATAAATTAAATAATACGTTTTCACCATCTTGTTTAGGTTCTTGTTTTGATTTTTTCTTTGCCATTTTATCTTGTGTGTCCTAGTAATAAGTCTGGGTCTTCTTCATCATTTATGTACTCAAATATTTTATCTAAATACTGTCTTTCCTTGTCGTTATTTAACAATATTCTTTCGTCAACAAATAGAAGATCGGTATTGTTTGCAAATGCAAGGTCAATTAATTCATCTCTACGTTTTTTATCATATGTGATTCCTAAAATACTAGGAAAAACTATACCATGAATATTTGGATCACATATAAAGTCTTCCAACATAGGTTCCCAATGACAAAAACTTAATTCTAGAGGATAGTCTGCAGGCTCTATTCCTACATCTTTACAAAACTGTTGCATGATCATACTTGTTACAAAGAACGGTGTAGTTTCACAGAATCTACTGTTCATATCTATGTAATTAATCCAAGTTTTGTTTGTATCAATATTTTCTAAAGGTTGTCTATATTCTCTATGCAGTCTAAAGTATCCTCCTGGTCTACGTCTGCCATAATTACCACCTTTTACTAAAACTCTGGTATCAAAACTCCAACGTGTAATATCTGTTTCATTGTTAATATTACCATGTAAATGTCCTTGCTGGAATAACCAACTTTGTCCAGGAGATGCAGTACAAGGAATACTATGCTCTAAACATAATTTTTGTATTTCCTGATAACTTAACTGTTCATCATAAGTTTTTTGCGTAATCATTCTGCTTTGATGCCAAGGAAGTATCTGCATAGTATTGGAATCCCATGCTTCTGTAAGTGGACTCCAAATACTAAACATACCTGGTCCATGTCCAAACCATATACCTTGATGGAAGTTTAATGTTCTGCCATGCTTGGCTTGATTAGGTATAACTACCCTTACTCCAACAACGTCTTGTACCATAAAATCTGACCCGCCTAGACGAGGCCTTGCAATATCCTCTACAAAGTCATCTAACTTTCGTGCAAACTCTTCTGTTTTACATATACGTTGGATGTCCCAAACAAAATCATTGATCTCGTTTGGGTCCATTACCTCATGCAATTTTTCAAGTTCAGTTACT
>Ga0163111_10001800_pt1 | contig 13414 bp, 23 predicted proteins | sample CRUFie1St18metaG_FD_109645 | JGI IMG/M metagenome (GOLD analysis project Ga0163111, IMG submission 109645) | Marine microbial communities from the Costa Rica Dome - CRUD Field 142mm St18 metaG | ecosystem: Environmental > Aquatic > Marine > Oceanic > Photic zone | place: Costa Rica: the Eastern...
GGTGCTACTGGTGCGGCTGGTTCTGACGGTTCTGACGGTGCTACTGGGCCTCAAGGCCCTGCTGGCCCCGCTGGCCCTACCGGCCCTGCTGGGGCGGCTGGTGCGACGGGTGCGGCTGGTGCCGCTGGTGCTGACGGCGCTGATGGTTCGGATGGTGCAACAGGCCCTGCTGGCCCGACAGGGGCTACTGGCCCGACTGGCCCGACTGGTGCTACGGGTGCAACGGGGGCTACTGGCCCTGCTGGCCCAACTGACCCAACTATACTAGCCAGCGAAGCAATGGGGCAAGATGTACTATTTCCCGTTGGTTGGTTCACATTCGCAGTGATTCAAGGGCGGGACATAAACACCAGCGGTCAAAGGGCGCAAGCGCAATTTTACATTCAAGATAAGAGGTCATCAAGGCACAGGACTTGTAGGATAGAAGCAGGTCATCAGTTTGGTAGGAATGGTTCAGCCTTCATCAATTTGTTAGGTGTATCGGGATATGGAAATGACATTCCTTTCACGCAGTTCAGAATCAAAGAAGGTAATACCTATGATGGGGCGGCATTGCAGGTGTACATTTCCAATACTTCCAATAATCTATTCACGCACATGATGTTCAACTTGGGTACAGGTGGTGGATGGCACCTTCTCAATCCTTTACTTCCCGATAGCGATAACGCAGGGCATGATGCAATCTTTGGAGATTCAACATTGAATAATACCTACAACACTTTTGGTACGAGTTTTGCGACCCGTGTAACTCTGAATATAGAAGATACTGGCTTTGTTGATGCTAACGAGGGTGGCGGAATAGCAACAACAGGTGGCTTGACAGTTGCTGGTTCAGCAAGAGTTGACGGTACAATTAGACAGGCGGTGACAGGTGCAGTATTAGTTGCTGACGGCAATGGAGATTTAGCCGCCGCTTCCGCTCTCACTGACATTGGATATGTGCCAGCGGGTGCAGGTGGATTAGAACCATTCAACCCTCTCGCCCCTCCTAACTGGGCTGGTGGCCCACCACCTACGATTGAAGAGGCTATACAAAGAATCGCCGCCCATCTTGCGGCTGGTCTTGGCCCGATTCCATGATTACACTAATTAACCAAGTGTATTTTTTACACTTACATGGCGAAGCCTTGTGAATCGAATTGTCATGAATTAGTTTTGTCAGAAAGATGCTTTCAATGTAAGATAGAACAGGCTAAGAATTGGGTTAAACCCTATTGATTCATATAGGTGTGCCTATGCTGAATGTGCATGGATAGTGAGCAACTAACATGGCTACTGGCAGTTCTCGTTTTGGGTGCGGCTTTGATTTACAAGTATTGGAATAAGATTAGTCAATCTCTAAAGACTGCTATGGAAGATGGCAACTTGTCACTTGATGAAGCATTGGAACTTGTTGAAGATGTACAAGAAGTGGTTGAGGAAGTCAAAGAAGTAATGGCTGAAGTACCCTCGTTGACAGAACTCAAGAAGTTGAAGAAGTCTGACTTAACAGCGCTGGCTGACAAGTACGAACTTGACACTGCTGGCACTAAGGCTGACATTATTGACAGGCTCAAGGCTCTCAAAAGCGATTAACTAAATCTCTGAAAAAGGCTCGGAATGATACAGGGTCTGTGACCTTCCATTCCTCAACAGATGAGCGACCATTATTGCGTCTTACGATACCTGCTTTGAGGCCGTTGGCCATGCGTAATGTCTGAGAGATTTGTTGTGCTTTGAGTTCGATTCCATTCTCTTTTAATCGCTGTGACAGTCGGTCTGATGTGAACCATTCACCTTCTGGGATAGCGTCTGGTATCTTGCCTTTGAATCGCATTTTGCGAACTCGCATGAAGTATGGAATATGTCTGGGTTAAAATAGGTGTGGGCATAATTTACCTGTAATGTCAGAAGATAGAGAGGAAACTGCCATAGAGAGGTCTTTCAAAGCACGATTAGATTTGCTTAGGGATGACACAGTTAGGGAAACAGCATTGGAGATGCTTGAGGGCTGGATTGAAGAGTCCATTGAACTACTGGAGATGTTAGACCAGCACACAGATGAATATGCCGATTCACAGCCAGATAGGAATGAGTATTTGAAGAATGTCAAACACCAACGGAATGTTCTAAGCCATTCATTACAAAATGTTCTGGATGGAATTGATGTGGGTATTTCTGACACCACTGACCCTGTTTGCAGAGAGATGATGAGGCGAGTTGGGTATTCTCTCAACAAGACTATTCTGACGCTACAAATTGGTCAACAACAAGGCTTATTACAGGTCGAGGATAGCACAGATTCCGAAGAGTTGGAAGATGATGAAACGATATGAGAGTTCAGATGATATACCTACGAGCAAGTCAAAGAATTGTATAGTTTGCTTGGAGAGAAGGTTCAGAGGTTCGATTGCTGATGCAGTTGAATTAGGTTGGCTCAAGACCAAAAAAGGAATGGTCTGTGCTGGCTGTCCCTACCCTCTCGATTCATAGATAGTTTTTTCAACCACATCTTTGTATTTCACACTGATGCCAGACGAATGGGATGACGATGCCGAGGGTGAAAACTACATCGAACTACAAAAGAATCCACATAATTTAGATGAGAGTTTGATACGCTGGACTGCCATGTTGATTGCTCAAGGTTACAAGAAGCATGAGGTGCGGAAGAAGTTGGCAGATGCCGATTTAGACAGGCGACTCACGCAAGAAGCATTTAACTCCCTTATGTCACTAGCCGATAGGGAAGCAGATGAGTTACAATCATACGCAATAGCCAGAGCAGAGTTGGATGATGTTGACTGGCTTAGGTTGGACAGTTTTGCTAGGAGGAAGCGAAATATGGCCAGATTAGAGGGGATGATTTTGCAGGGGCACGCATTGGCTGACAATGTTGCCAAACTCAATAATGTAGCCTTCATGATTAGCGGATTAATGAAAGCACAGGATGCTCTGGATAAGATGAGTGGGGCACAAGATGCCAAGCCGCAAGTTGTAGTCAACATTGGATATGACCCGATGCAACAATTCAGACAAGTTGTACAGGAAGAACTCAACACAATAGACATCACTGATAGTGTAGTTATCGAATCTAATAGCCTAGATGAACCAGAAGAGGATGAAGGCTCACCAGATGAAGAAGGCTCTGACAAGAAATCGGATTAAAGCAAATCGGATTTGACATGATGGTACGGTTCAAGACTTAACCGATACTTAGCCGATACTTGAGCGTAAGGACTTCGTTTAGCCGATACTTTTGAAGTGCGACTTCGTTTAGCCGATACTTAGCCGATACTTGAGCGTAGTGAGGTGGTTTCCCTATCATGAACGGGTTCTCCCCCCGACTCGGCTTCGGCCGCTCATGTCTAGCAACTTGGTTCACCTACATAAAGGTTCCGCCTATATGTTTGTTATTTTTTGCTTGGTGTCTGGCGGATTTTCGGCGGCGCTGTACGAGCAGTGGGCTGGCACCCTATAAACCTTCCGGCCTATACAAAAAAATTAGGTCGGCGATTTTCGCTAGACGGCATCTCCCCCCGTGCCTTAATCAGCGGTTCTCGCCTCGCTGGGACTCCCGCCCCGCTTCCCCTGCTTATTCCACCCTAGCAGGTGCCGGTATATAATACTTTGTATTCTATACTTTTTCACTGCCAACAGCCGCACCAGCGACAAAATCCATCATCCATGTAAATCACAAATCCGCAATCCTCATCAATACAGTTGTCAATAATTTCGGGGGCCTCTTCCAGTTGTCCGCTCATGTACCTACGAGGGGGTGCCGGTACATAAACAAATCGCTCACCTATATTTCTCCGCTATGCTCTGGCGACCCCCCGAAATGTCCGAGAATGCGAGCCGGATGAACTTAGTATATAGTCTTTTTGCTATATGACAGCGAAAGTATTATATGGGGCGGCCCTACTGGCTTAGAACATGGTAGCAAACACAGCGAACCAAACAGGAACCGAAGCGGACACAACCACCTTGACAGGTGTAGGAGTTAACACCCTACTGCCTGTTGACAAGATTGTGAAGGCTCACGGCCTAGAAGCCACTGGCGCTGACTTAGGTCACGACAGTGTTACACCATACAGCATAGACATTGTAGTCCGTGACCCAGTCACTGGCTCTATTGTTGATGTTACAGAACTGAAAGGCAATGTTGAAGTCGGAAGCCCATACGAGCGCTCTCAGACTACTGCACTACCTTTGACAGCATTGCTTTATGACTTGGGCGGTATTAACAACCCACAGGCAAACAAGGCAATACGCACCGCTATTGAGGCCGCTATTATGCGCCGAGATGGTTCCAGTGCTGAAGAAGTTGCGGCATTCTATGCGGCTAACTCTGTCAACTGGTCTGCTGACAACAACAACGGCAAGAACTTCCTCTCAATGTTGAGAAGTTCCAGTGTCAGACTTGTCAAGGCGGCAGTGAAAGTTTTCAAGCGCTGAGGCGGCCCATAGGGCAGTTCTCTAACTGATTCACGGGAGTACCGAGGGAAACCGATTTGAGCCTCTGGCGGCTTCGGCCGCTGGGGGTTTTTTTATCGTTGTACTGCGGCCAAATGCTGGCCCAGCAGGTGATGCTATGAGATGGGAGTATATAGTCTTTTCGTTCTATACTTTGTGCCCCAGCAGGTGATGCTATGGGATGGGGGTATATAGTCTTTCCGGTCTATACTAAAGACGGCATCTCCCCCCGTGCCTTACTCAGCACGGACTTCAACCGCCGCTTATTCTATGCTAGGGGCTTCTAGTATATAGTATATACTATTTTTTCTCCTACTATATAACCTTTGCGAAAGACTTATAACCCTATTATTATCAACCGCTACTGTTATATACCCAAAGCCCCTAGCATGGGTATGAGCGGAACTACAACACCCTTCAGCAACAGGCGCAACCAGATAGACGAAGTAGCAAAGGACATGAGAGAGTGTGTCGAATTGTGTGTCCCAGACAGCAGTTCAAACAGTAAAGCACTCTTGCTTATGTTAGTCGATAACTGGAAAGACGAGAGATTGATTGAGTTGGTTAACTTGACAGTCGGCAAGGACAACCTTTCAGATATTACAGAGGAAGAGATTCAACTTGTAGGAATGGGCGAGATTCAGAAAACATTCTTGGGATTGATTCAGTAGGCGATGGGTTAATATAGGTAAGGCTACTAGCATAGGACAGAGGCGAACAGAGATGAGCGAACACAGATTCAACCGCAGTGGATTCAAGAGAGATTTGATTGCATTGAGAGAGATGGTAACCGAGAGGATTTACCATGACTTGAGAATGGACTCGTTCAACTTTGGAGTTAGGTTTGGCTCTTTGCATAAGACCATGACAGACAAACTCAGCAAGACTTCCACAGGTCGCCTTTCCCCAGAGGATAGGATTGCACTTCACCCAGTTAGGACACTTTGTTTCCAGTACAAGGAAACCATGATGAAAGCGTGCCACCCGCCAGAACTTGGCCCAGAGGCTCACAAGACAGATGCAGATTTCCATTGGGAAGCAGATGAGTTATTCGATGAAATAGTCAAGGCAGTGGATTCGATGACATTTTTATGCAAGTAGGTAAAAACCAATAGGCGTAACATTCATATAGGGGAAGCCCATAGGACTATTCAGAGGCGAACAGAGATGAGCGGAAAAATGACAAATTGTTGCGAGTGCGGATGCAGAATGCCAGTTGATGAATTATGCCACAGCACCCAGCATGGGTCGTTCAGTGTTTGCTTCAAGCACTGTGATGTACAGGGGGGAATTGAATGAACGGAGATAATTGGAACTTCAGTAGTAACCAAACGCCGGAGGAACACTTGGCTATGACCAATTCCGAGCAATACTTGGCGGGGTTGAAGAGAGGGTTACAGACATTACTCACAAGACAGGAAGAGGACACAGACCCTCGGAGTAGGCGTTTCCGTGCTATGATGATTAAGAACCAGCGCAGGTCAATTCAGATGGTCGAGTTAAACAATTTGAACTTTGTAGCAGAAAAGTAGGCGGCAGGTTAATATAGGGGCGGCCCATAGGACTAATCAGAGGCGAGTGAAAGATGCACAGCAACTACGATGAAAAATTGATGAAAGACCGAGTAGCAAACTTGGATTGTGATGAGGTCAAGTGCGCTCACTGTGGCACACCTATTGGTAAGCAAACTCCAGTTGTATTCGATGTCATAAATGTGAAGCCAAAGGGCCACAAGGGCGCTAAGGAAGAGAAGCGAAGCAACTATGGCGAGAGAGTGTTCTTTTGTAATTCAACTTGCTCAGACAATGAAGATGGTGACAGGTGTCACATTAGCAGAAACACTCGCATATACAATGAGAAGAGAGATGCCAGAGAGGATATGGTTCTCACAGATTTCTTCACATGGAACATGAACTCTTTGGGCGCTCATGATTATTCATTCATGGCGATTCAGTCTTTGACAGTTGAGGACATGGGATATGGGAGTCAGAGGTTCAACAGAATGTGTGACAATGCGGGTGCAGTTCGTTACATTAACACTATGCCTAATGACCCTATGGAACCATTAGCACAGCAGAATTGGATGCCTAGCATTCAGAAAGATGTTCTGTGCCTAAGAGCCTTGAAGAAGGCAGTATTGGAGGCGATAGCATGAGCGAAGTTGAAGTATGTGAGATGGTACAGCAGAACTTGAATGATGATGACTTTGTCAACTGGGCATATGACACATTGTTGCGAGAAGATGTGGTAACTAACCAGCCAGATATTGAATGTAAGAGGTTGGCAGTTGCTGAACTTGTTACTCAGAATAAAAATATGGGTTGGCTCTCAGAGATGTTCGGAGGTGACCAGTGATGAACATTCAGATTATTCACAGCAATGAGGCTGACCACCCAGATTATGACAGGCAGGTTGGCCAGTGTGCAAACCACGGCCAGAGCGTGCGATGCTGGGATTTTGGCAGAGGTATTTGGTTTTGTAACTATTGCGGCCACAGAGTAAAAGTGCTACTCATTGGCTTGCAGTCAGACAAACTGACTCCAGATTTCAAAACACAAGTTTCAAATGTATAGGCGAAAGTCTTTAATAGGGGTAGCCCCTCGTCTGGTATAGAGGCGAAGCAGATGAGCGGAACTAGAAAAGAGATTGAAGTATGCTATGACACCCCAACGGGCAGAACTACTATGTCCACTTGGACAGATGTTGACACAGACTGTTACTACACTTTATTGGAAGAAGTGCAGAATATGTTATGTGATGAAGAAGAAGAAGTTTCCCAAGTCAGTGTAAGAATTGACAGGGAAGAAGTATTCACAGACAACGACTGGGAAATGTGAACCCAGTAAAGAACTCACAGGCCCAGTGACTCAAAGCGAGTCGCTGGGTTTGTGTTTTTTTTGAGCCGATACTTTTTAGCCGATACTTCGTTCAAGTATCAGCGTACAGGTATGATGCGGCATCTCCCCGCCGTCCCTTGTTTCAGGAGGCCGCTCGCCCCTCCGCTCACATACATGGTAGCAGGTGGTAGTATATAGTCTTGTCTATATAGGCTCAAAATAGTATATATTATAAGGGGGAACCCGCTGGACTGTACATGGCCGACACAAACGGAACGGACTTAATGCCAATAGACGATTGGGAAGCACGCATGGAACAGTTAGGAAAAGCAGTTTCTGAGATAGTGAAGATTACCAAAGGAGAATGATTCAGATGGAAGCAGAACATATCGGAATGAAAACCACTTGGAAGCGAGATTCTAAGTGCGCTGAAGGCATTATGATGAAGGCGATTATTAACGAAGTTCGCAATGTAATGAACTTTGACTGGACTGGAGATTGTGAAGGGTACTCCAATATGCCACGCTGGGTCAAGCGAGATTCAATGGAAGTGTACAGCATGTCCGGTGATGGAATTAATACCATTAACAGGCATAACAGCAGAATTAGAAACGCAATTAACGCAACCGATTTTGATAAGCGTGGCTTCGCTGGAAACTCTGGCGGTTGCCGATTTACCAAACCGTTCATGGATGCACATGACCAAGCAATTGTTGAAACTGGTTCCTATTTTTGGGCCAGCATTGCAGGTATGACAGCAATGTGCGACTACTACGGCGTTGATGTTCCGGCGTGGATTCCGTGAAATATAGGAGATATAGGCGGAGGTTTAATATAGGGGCGGCCTCCCATCTCGTAACATGGCAATAATAACAACCATCGCAGTGATTCTGTCAGCGGCCCTAGTAAAGTGGGTCAAAGACCTTGAAGCAGACATACAGGACGCAAGGGAATACCAAGAGTGGACTGAAGAAATGTACAGCATGTGGAGTGTGGAATAAATGTCCTGTCCTTACGAAACTGGCGATTGTGAGTACCCTCAAGACTGCGAGGACTGCAACCCTGACCTATACGCTGAGAGATGCTCAGAATGCAACGGATTCCTTGACCGTGAGGACTGGGAAGGCGAGTCTTGTGAATGCGAGGCAGAGGAAGAAGAAGAGGACGAGGAAGCAAGGAAAAAACGCCTGTTCGTTCAGAGATTGAGTAGGGGCATAGACTGGGAACTTATGCAAAGGCGAAGCATGACCCACGACGAAAAGGTTCAGATGTGGAGAGATTACCGAGCGGGCTTCTAGGTATGATATTCAATAACCCGATAGTAAAGGAGATGATGTGCGTATGTGGATAAAGGTGGCAAGGTCTGTCCTCAGATGGGACTTACATGAAGTCCGTAAGTCTGGAGAATTGACAGCAACTCTGATTCATTTCGCACTTCTTGGGGTGCCGCTGGCGATACATATTGTCACCAAATTAGTATAGAAAATGGGTAAAATAGGCGATGCCTTAATATAGGTAAGACCTCCCAGCACTAAATATGAGTCACATACTCCAACGAATCAAAGAACGCCTAACCCCATCCGAGGAAGCAATAGTCGTTCAGAAAATCAACGAGTGCCTAAGCACTGCCTCCATCTTTGAGGACATCGCACTTTTCGCACTAGACATAGGAGAAGCACGCCAAGCAAACTGTTCTTCAAAGTCCAACGGTAACAAGGTAGTAGTCATCATCAGAAATGGTCGCCCAATCACAGCATTCTTGAGAGAGCAAAACCAAAGAGTTAGCCCAATGAGCATGAGAGTTGACAGAGTAGTTAGGATGGATTGAAATGAGAATCACAGTACGATACATTAGGCAAGGCCGACGAGTAAGCATGAGCGACGGTGTGACCCGCTCTAGGGTTATTGATACCGATAAGAAGCGGCCAGTGTACAAAACTGGCAAGGTGAAAATGAATAGCCACAGGCCGTGAGTTCTTACAGTGCCGACAATTCTGAAAAAAAGATTTGATTCTCAGAAATCGAGATTTGAATCTTATTTTTTGAATCGTGGTTGCTTATGATGAAAAAATACTACACGAATGAAGAAGGATTCAGAATGGCCGCAGGTGTGGCCGTGTTCAAAGGTGACAGATTGTTGATAGTTCAGCGGTCAGAACTGGAGGACACTAAACAGGGTCTATGGGAGTTCGCTGGGGGAAAGGTGGAGAACTGCCGAGAAACACCCTCAGAAGTCGCTCAGAGCGAAGGAAACGAAGAATTAGGTCTATTCGTACCGATAGGAGATGAGATAGGCATACACAGAGATTTAGAGATGAAGCCGCCAAAGGAGTTTCATTTATTCTCGGTTGTAGTTTCTGATAACTGGAGTCCGGTTCTGAGTTTTGAACACTCGGCGTTTCGCTGGGTCACGATTTCAGATTTGAAAGGTATGCCAGCCGATAAGTTAAGTCACCATGTCCGGCACTTCTTGGGTACAGGTGAACTTCAGTGAAACGATGTACTGCGAGGCTGTGTCGAGTCGGGGGGGTATTTTTAGCGCTTCTTCCATATTGAACACCGTCAGTGGAAGTATATAGTCTTTCCGAATATATGCTATTTTGTAGTGTAGGCGTAACCTTTATGTAGGACACCTCCCGTGGACTGTACATGGCAACTACCATAACGAACACACCAAAGGGCGACCCAAGCACTGGGTTCTCTCTAGGAACTGCAACCGTCGAAGGAGTCGAGTACAAGTTCAACTCGATTACATACGACGGGGTTAACTGGCAATACGCATGGCCTATGGGCACCCGTCAAGGTCGCTGGATTTCAGAAGAAGAACTAATTCGTCGCATTGACGCTGGTATTGTACCAGTGAAGAACTGGGAAGGAGTGTGGACTTCATGATTGGACTTCAACAATTCCTAGTCTATGCCTTAGTCGCTTCGATGGCTTATGAGTATTTGAAGTGCCTTTACTTAGTCGTTACAGGACAGGATGAGTGATTTAGATGAGCGATGAAGAGTTTGATGCGGCAATGGAAAAAGCATGGAGAAGGATGGACGCTCTTGGCGATGCAGTCAGAAACATTACGGGGGGTAGCGAATGAGTTTGAGTGCTGTCGCTATTGTCGGCCTAGTCGGGATTGTCTTGAGTGGCTGGGTGAACTGGCTCTGCGAGCGGTTTGAACTGTACTGAGCCGAGCGGGGTTCAGAAAGAAAAACCGTTGTACTGCGAGGCTGTTCTAAAAAAAGTCGTCGTCGTCCACTGTGCCTACGAGATGGAAGTATATAGTATTTTGTATATATGTCAAAAAAAGTATATGTTATATATGGGGATGCTATCCCCGATATATGAGCCGCCAAGAATACCCAGTCGCTTTCCACCGTGCAAGCACTGAGCATGTCGAAAGCATTCTTGCTAACGGCATCCTTTCAATGAAGGGACAGGGCATTACATGGGAAGAAGTCAAGGCTGGTGGCACTGGCTTCAAGTTGTGCCCTAGTGCATCCTCAGCACAGTGGGCGCATGAGTCCACATTCGTTAAGTTTGGAGGCGTTGAAACCTCTTGGGCTACCGATGGAATGAACATAGCAGTTGACATGACTGTGCTGGCTGGGCTGGGTGTTGAGTGGATGGCTGATGGCTACGGCTCAAACGGTGACACTCAAGTGCTTGGAGATATACCGGCAGAGGCTATCATTGGCGCATACACAGACGAGGAAGTACGCTCTATGGGATTCCGTGCGGCTGACGACCTTTCATGGGCGTACAGTGAGGAAGAATACTTCGCACCAATTTTCGCAACTCTCTTTGAGTCCGAGCCTAGAGAAACCGAGGAAGTTTTCTTCAACAGTTGGTGGGCTAGCCACTGGCTAAGGTGAAAACTTTAGATTGTCATAAACGATATACTGCGAGGCTGTTGAAAAATAAAGCCCCATTTTTTAGCGCTCATCCACTGGAACCACAGCAGTGGGGGTATATAGTCTTTTCGATATATTCGTTTTTTGTCATATATTCGCAACTGTTATATAGGGGCAACCGCTCGTCTGGTATAATGGCACAAATACGCAACCACCCAAACCCACCACAAATCACCTTCCCAAAGAAGGTCGGAAACTCAGAAGTCAAGGCTGAAATCACAGACATGATGACTAGAGTTCTTCAAGTCCTAGCACCTAACATGGACTTTAGTGAATACACACTTCCGGTAGTCCTAACCCGTGCAAGCCGCTCAACTCAGAGCGCTGATGGCACAGTAGGCGCACACCTTCAGAAGTTGACAGTCAACAAGTACGAAACCGACCTAGACAGGGTTGAAATGAACTTGAAAATTGCCAAGACAGACGGCACAAGAGATAACGCCGGTTTCGACTCTCTTGAAATGGTCATTGCCCATGAAATGGTTCACTATGTACAATTCATGACTAAGTGCCTATACACTACGGCTGAAGTATTTGGTCGCCGTGTTACTTACTTCACACACTGGAACGCAAGCCAAGCAAAGAACATTCAAAACAATGTTATGATGGCGGTTAGCGGTATGGACTTCGGTGTCGAATACATGCCACTACTTGAGGCGTACTTAGGCTGTGACAAGACACGCACAAGCAAGCGCCGCACAGATTACGAGGCATACCTAGCACAGCCACATGAAACCCAAGCATTCAGACTTACACCACTCATTATGAATGCGTGTGGCTGGTACAGTGCCGACGCTGTCCGCAAGGCTGGAGAGGCACGCAAGGCTAGCATGAAGCGCCTATACCCTCAAGCATACAGGGCGGCGAGGAACAACCCGCTACCTAAGAGAACCATGCAAGAGTTGAACGAACTTGCTAGAGAAAAAAGGCGAGCCGCATACAGGGCGAGCCGCTGATAATTTCACGGCGGGAATAAAAATTATTTTTTCGGGGCGGCTGGTTGTGGTGGCCAGCCGACCCCCCCTTAGTTTCCTCAGTACCATAATTTTTTTTCGTTTATTCCGCATACTGTTTTCGCTGAAGAAGTTTTGACTTTACTTATGTTCACATATATTTTTATTTTTATATTGATATTATATTTTAGTAATTAATTAAAAGAATTAGAAAGGAGTATAACACACACACAACACAAGGTTATGATGTGTATGTGTACCAGAGTATGCCCAGTCTGAATGATTATTTTATTCGATAACCCCAAGATTATTTTCAGTATCACGATTCAAAACCCAAAGAATCTCAAATTAATTATTGGAATTATTCAGACATTTTTCCTCCTATCTTTGTTTATTGGGTATTTTTTTGTATAGGCATTTTGACCCAGAGGATTTAGATTTCCCAAATAATTCCCATCATTAATTCTCAAAATAATCCAATTTTTTTTCAGAAAAAATTATTTTTATACCCTTATGTTCGCCTATACTTTTTACTGAAAGGCTGATAAACCATGAACATCAGCATTCAATTCCATGTCAGTTGCTAAAGTCGTAACCGCCTCTGGAGATTTAGTTATTCCAGCACAGTCTATTATCTATGGAATCACCATAAACGCCGCCGTTGACCCTACCGGCGCTGGTATGACCGCACTTGGTAATGTCACCTTTTTCAATGCGGCTACACAGGCCACTGGAACTCCAGCGAATACTATCGTTCTTTGTAACTTCTTCGCTGACCCTCAAGCCGGTTCCAAGAACTTTCAATATCTATTCCCTGCTGGAGTTAGATGTTTGAATGGTGGTAGTGTTACCATAGTTCTCTCTGGTGCAGATTCTGTCAACATTACAATCGACTATTCTTGAAATAGGTGTGGATTGGTGGGCTTCTCTATGCAGTTCATTCTGAAACTCAGCCGTAACGGTATGAAAAAGGATAACCTAAGAGTATCAATCAAAGAGCGGTATGCGCCCCAATGGGAAACTAGCGACTACCCATTTGATGAAATGACCACTGGACTATCAGATGAGAAGTTCATCGAGGAACTGATACGCAGTTTATTCAAAAGAATCATTGGCCCATCCTTTGACCTACACATAAACAAGATTGACTTCCATTCTAAGATAAACTTACTTGAGAATAAACTCGGTAGCGAATCACATGACTTGTCTGAGCCAGACTAGACTGTCAATAACTACTACCTGCTGACCTTCGACATTCTGTCAA
>Ga0163111_10001801_pt1 | contig 13411 bp, 7 predicted proteins | sample CRUFie1St18metaG_FD_109645 | JGI IMG/M metagenome (GOLD analysis project Ga0163111, IMG submission 109645) | Marine microbial communities from the Costa Rica Dome - CRUD Field 142mm St18 metaG | ecosystem: Environmental > Aquatic > Marine > Oceanic > Photic zone | place: Costa Rica: the Eastern...
ACTAGATTTATTGGCTTGTAATATTTGCTGGCTTTTGGTTGGTAGTGGCATAGTTATTGGCTCTTTTATTAAAGATTAAAAGGATATGTGTTTTGCATCTACAGTAATATAAAACACTATTACCTCACTCCTAACAAAATACATATTAACCTTCATTCTAAAACTTATAGGTTAATGTATTATTAATTAACATACACTCAATCTGTGGATAACATGCAACAATTTTACGGTTGAGAGCTTTTTTTAGAGTTTTATTTATTGTTCTTTGTTTTTGGACTCAGTGACTAGCTATTAATAAGCAGGTCAACTGTAACCCATTTTAAAAATGGCTGTATAAACTTAAAATGTAAGCTATTGAGTCTGCAGCTAAAAGTTTTTTTCCTTCTGTTGCTTTGCTAAAAAACTAACCCTTCTGTCTTTGAGGATAAGCTTCCATAGTATCTTTTTGTCTCTAACTATACATAGTTTTGATACACAATTGCTCACGGCATATTCACTGCAGTTAAATATCTCTGCTAGTTCGTACAAAAATATATCGGGTTGAGATTTTATGGTTTGGATTAATCTTTCTTTGTCAATTTTGCCCTTTCTAAATTTCTTTCTCTCTTTTGGAATAACGTCCCTTGTCTCATCCTTGAGCTTAATCCATTTACATACAGTAGGTGTGCTAACGCCAAACTTTCTAGATGCTGCAGATGCACTATTACCCTTATCAACACAACGTAACACCTTACGTCTGAAAGCTACTTCATATAACCAACCTACGGTATTTGGATAACAATTTTATATAATAAAAGCAATTAATAAGGTTTAATCTATCATTAATTTTATAGGGTTTCATTCAGCTGTAATTATACTTAGTCATGATTTTTGTGTAGATATAAATATTTAGAGACAAACATTGAGGACTTTATATATAAAGTATAAATGTCTACACATGTAGAAAATACTAAACGCAATAAAATTACCCTAAATATTCCTCAGGCACATTCTCCCCATATAATAACCATAGTGGGTTTTTCTCTAGCGCTTTAGCAAAAGCTATGATTTCATAGTATTTTACATATCTTTGGCCTTTTTCTATTGTGGAGATGCTATTTTGATCAATACGTAGACCGTAATCTTCACTCATTAATGTAGCTAGTTCTAGTTGATTTAAATCTTTTTCTGTTCTTGCCACTTTTATATGATGGCCGCATACATTATTGGTATATTTCCCTTTTCTTGCCATTTATCTGCCCTCATTGGTTAAGAGAACCGACAATGTCAGGATAATCCAGTTGTACTCTGCTACTTGATGTTTATAATCACTAAGTTGCATATTTTTATCAAATAATAACGAAGAATTAACTTAGTGAAGGTATTTTAATGAATAAATAATGAGATTAATTATGACAAAAAACCCAATAATAATAGGGCTATCTGCTTTTACACTGTGCGCTTGCACATCACTATTACAAGCTAGGAAGAGCCATCAAGCAGCATTTCCAAAGGATAGAAAAGGTGATGTGCATATGTAGCGTGTGTTGGATATACTAAACTGCCAGCTTTACTCAGGATATTATGAATATCCACGTTGGGATGTACCGCTAACAAAAGGTAAGCATGAGCCTATTGTTAGTATGACTACATGGCAGCAAGTACAATATAGGCTTTCAAAACGTGCTAAAGTGCCTGTGCGTAGCGACATACGGCTAGATTTTCCGCTGCGTGGCTTTGTACTATGCCACTTTTTTGGTAACCCGCTAACATCGTGCTGGTCAAAGGGACGTAAAGAAAAATATCCATATTATATATGCCATAGAAAAGACTGTGACGCATATGGTAAATCTATAAAGCGTGATGTATTAGAAGGTGAGTTTGAAGATATTTTACAAACCTCCTTCCGACGTAAAGAAACTTTAGCAACTATTGAGCATGTCATGCTTGATACATGGCAAAATAAGTGTAATGAGCTAGCAGATTATAGAGGTGGACTTGAAGGGCAGAGAAGTAATATAGAGCGCAAGATTGATGTTTTTATATATCGTATCGCTGATACAGATAGTACTGTATTAGTGGTCAAAGACGAAAAGCAGATAATGGATTTGGAGCAACAACGCATAGTAATTGATGAAAAAATCAAGCGATGCAGCACTGCTAATGTGGATTCTGAAAAAGCTGTTAAAACCGCCCATTTCTCGCTTCCATTCAAGCTTTCAAGGGATTTTAATACAGGTAAGTCCTGTTTGGTGCGACCGAGAGGACTTGAACCTCCACCTGCATAAAGCAGATAACGACCTCAACGTTACGCGTCTACCAATTCCGCCACGGTCGCACATGATTAAATAATTAAATAACTAAAAATTTAATGTGGTTGTATAAAATAGCCCTCATCCTCTAGCAGTTTTAATATGCCCTCATCACCTAATAAGTGGGCGGCACCAACTGCAATAAATATATTGCCATTTTGTAACTCTGCTTTAGCGGCACTTACCATATTATAATTGCGTTTTATCATTACTTGCTGTTGCATAAGCTGGCCAAGTTGTTTTAATAACTCATCATCTCTGCTGGTTAAATCTTGCATTTGTTCTTCTACAAAATTATTTATCGCTAATAAATCTTGGTCAGAATACAAGTTTAATAACTTGTCATTCATTGTACTAATTTCTGGGTACTCGTTAATTGAGTATTCAACTATCTTTAATTGTAGCTCGTTAGACATTGTATCAAAAATATCTAGTAGCTCGTCTGCATCTTCTAGACCGTCTGTTTTTATCCCCTTTGCATCAGCGTAATTATATATTTTTTGGTCTAGCACTACTCCATTACCCTCTGGGGCTGGATATTGCAGTAACATAGCTGCAGCCCATGGCTTCATACGTTTTATTGCAAAACTAGGTAGGCCTAAATTTTGTTGTACTAGCTGAGTTAGCTGGTCAAAAACGTTCTCACCAATTATATCTGGTAGGGTTTTTGTGCTATCTAGTGGTAGGTACATTCTTTTACTGGCAGCAATAGCCGTGCTGGGCTGCATATCAACTTCTAAATATACTAAACTAGATGTATCCGTTACCTGGTTTGCTTTATCTAATACATGTTGTAACGCATTGCTATCACTATGCATTGTACCCATTATGTGGCTAGGTGTAATGCCACATTTATTGATACTAAAAAACAGGGTTTTAAATTGTTGCTCATTAATTGGTTGATAATTTTGTGAATATTCATCACTGCAATAATCATTACCTGCAGATAGTTGTGGTAATAATAAAATAAATAATAATAAAAAACGCATAATTAGTATTGACTATACTCGCATAAGTTTTAAAAGTTTAGGCTTAATATTTAAGTTTTTAGAGTACACCTTATGAAAAAAATTATACCTGCGATCGCTTTATCTTTAACTGTATTTGCCTGTGAAACCCCAAATATAGGCGGTTATACTTACTCAGATGGTTCTGAAGGTGCAGATGTATATAGCAGTGGGCAAGATGCTGGTCTTAGTACGTATCAATCAGGTGATTTAGATGGTGGCTACGGTGCGCAAGGTTATGCAATTGGCGGGCAAGAGGATTTAGTAGCAAATGTAGGTGACACAATATTATTTGGTTACGATAGTGCTAGCCTTAACGATGAAGCAAAAATGATTTTGCGTAACCAGGCAGAGTGGTTAAAGCAATATTCTGACGTAAATGTAATTATTGAAGGCCATACAGATGAGCGTGGTACGCGTGAGTATAATATAGCTTTAGGTGCTAAGCGTGCTAATGCTGTTAAAAACTACTTAGTGCGTATGGGTGTAAGCCGCAGCAGGATAGACACTCTTAGCTTTGGTAAAGAGCGCCCAGCAGTAGAGGGTACTAATGCCCAAGCATGGGGCTTTAACCGTCGTGCGCATACTCGCGTTAGATAGTGGTTTTATAATTTAAGGATTCTCCTAAATAATTGCCATTGCTGCAATTAATACTCCGCCAAGGCCAACCATACCAATATACATTTTAGCGGTGATATCGCTTTTTATGGAGGATATCCTCTGCTCCAAAAGCTCAAACTTTGTATCAAATTTTAGCTCTACAAAGTTGATTCTTATCTCTAGCTTTTCAAATTTATTATCAAAGCGTTGTTCTAGATGATGTAGATCATTTTTAGTAGCTAAATGAGATGTTGCATCCACAATAGTTTCAACTATGCGCTCTGCTTGTTGGTGGTTAAAAACATCATTACTCTTTAGCTTATCGATAGTTTTTTGAGTATTATAGTTAATACAATTAATTTCCATATGTTTGCAGCTAGGTAAATTTGTTACGTAAATTTACTAAAATTTTGTAGTAAGGTTCCTCACCTGCTAAAAATTTTAGCAAAGAATACGTGCAAATTTAACAGCTGCCCTTTAGGGTTACGGCTAAAATTGCCTTGGCTCTTTTAAAATCAGCTTGATAGTATCTTGATACAACCGTGCGCTGATTTTAAAATTCCAAAACAATTTTAGACTCGTAACAAACGTACGGAAATTAACTGTATTAACTATAATTGCATATGCCATACCACCATTATATAGTACAGCAGAATAGATGGCGACTACAAAATAAGGTTATTTAACTACTGTATCTATATCTTGTAACTGCTTTAAAATATCGGCTAAATTGTCCAGCACTACCATGCATGGGCCATCGCTTGGTGCGTTGTCTGGATCTTGATGGACCTCCATAAATAACCCCGCAACACCTACAGCTACAGCAGCTTTAGCTAAGGTTGGTACCATGGCACGGTTACCACCACTAGCACCGCCCATACCACCTGGTGCTTGTACACTATGGGTAGCATCATAAATTACTGGGTAGCCGGTTTCGGCCATTATGGGCAGGCTACGCATATCAGATACTAGTGTGTTATAACCAAAGCTAGCACCGCGCTCGGTTAGTAATATATTCTCGCAGCCTGTGCTTTCCACCTTTTTAACCACGTTGGCCATATCCCATGGTGCTAAAAACTGCCCTTTTTTTACATTAACAATGCTGTTATATGCTTTAGCTACATTACCGGCTTTAACTAGCAAATCTGTTTGGCGGCACAAAAAAGCCGGGATTTGCATAATATCTACTATATCTGCCACCTCATCTATATGGGCTTGCTCGTGTACATCGGTTAATACTGGTAGGTTAAACTCGGCCTTTACTTTAGCAAAAACTGGTAGTGCCCCACTTAAACCTATACCACGTTTGCCACTAATAGATGTACGGTTAGCCTTATCAAAAGATGATTTATAAACTAAGCCGATACCGAAATCATCAGTAATGCGCTTTAGCTTTTCAGCCATCATCATAGTATGTTGCTCGGTTTCCATCTGGCAAGGGCCAGCAATTAGGGTAAAGGCCTTACCATTATTAAATGATATATTATTAGTGGTTACTGTTTTCATTATTTGGGTGATAGGTTATGGGTGATAGGTGATAGATTATTTAATAACCCATACTCAGCAAATATCTCCACAACTGCATTTGCTGTGGCCTCTATCATCTCATCATTATGCAGTGGGGTAGGGGCAAAACGCAGGCGCTCTGTACCTTTATCTACAGTTGGGTAGTTAATTGCTTGTACGTATATATTATGCTCGTCCAATAGCCTGTTACTTATCTGTAATGCTAGTTTAGCATCGCCTACTATTACTGGTACTATATGCGTGCCATTATCTAGCACTGGCACCCTTTGCTGTGTAAGTAGTTGTTTTAATTTAGCCGCTTTTTGCTGATGTATATCACGTAAAAAATTACCATCTTGCAAGTAGCGTATGCTTGCTAAAGCACCGGCTGCTATTACTGGCGGTATAGCAGTAGTAAATATAAAACCGCTAGCAAAGCTGCGGATAAAATCAATAATAGTATTATTAGCAGCTATGTAGCCACCTATAGTGCCATATGCTTTGCCTAATGTACCTTGGATAATATCTACTTTATCAGTTAAGCCTAGCTTATCAGTAATACCACCACCTTTATTACCGTATAGGCCTACTGCGTGGACTTCATCTAGGTAGGTAAGTGCATTATATTTTTTTGCTAAATCACATATGGCCTCAATAGGGGCGATATCGCCATCCATGCTGTATAGGCTTTCAAACGCAATGATTTTTGGTTGGTTGATATCAACTTGTTTTAGCTTGGCCTCTAAATCAGCTAAATCATTATGTTTAAAAATATGTTTTTGCGCCTTACTAGCACGTATACCTGCAATCATAGAGGCATGGTTTTTAGCATCGCTAAATATTACGCAATTAGGCAGTTTAGCTGCTAGGGTTAGTAATGCGGCCTCATTAGCCATATAGCCAGAGTTAAATACTAGTGCACCTTGTTTGTTATGTAGTTTGGCCAGTTCTCTTTCTAGCTCAATTATTGGGTGGTTATTGCCAGATATATTACGTGTACCACCTGCACCTGCGCCATATTTATCTATAGCTTTATGCATGGCATCTAGCACTGTGGGGTTTTGGCCCATGCCTAAGTAGTCGTTACTGCACCAAACAGTGATTTGCTTACCAGTTTTATGATGATACGCGTAAGGAAAATGCCCTTTTTCACGCGAGATCTCATTAAAATAACGGTAATTACCTTGCTCTTTTAGGGTGTCTAGCTGTAATTGTAGATGCTGCTGGTAATCCACCATAGGTGGGCTTATAGCAGATTTTGGCTAAATATTCCAATTATAGTTATAGTTAATACAGTTAATTTAGGGTATGCAAAGTGTGGGGAGAGGAATTGTTCCCCATCTATTACCTAAAATTTAATTTTATAACCTATAGAGAACTTATGTGCTTCTGAGTCCTTAGTGGCCTCATAGTCATAATGACCATAGAAGGACTCTGAGTCAGTTATTAAGCCATCACCATTAATATGCGAGGTAAGCCCTACGCCTAGTATTATGGTATCATCTGGCTCATCATAACCATCAGTTACTACATTAACTCCACCTAATTGGGCATTAATAGCATTATCTACATCTAGCAACTCACGCTGATAATGGGCACGGATTTGTGGGATATATACATTATCACCATCATTAATATTTTTAGAAAATCTAAAACCACCACGAGCTTTTAAGCTATCATTATGATAATCACCTACTGTTAGGTTAAGTCCATTTTGGGAGCCTTTCTCGGTAAATCCATCTTGCATGCTATGTTGATACTCAACACCTACCCATGGCTCAATTATCCAGCCGTCATTCTCTCTAATCATATAGCCAGCCTCGGAGCGCACAGAGATTAAATCATTATTATACTCACCGGTAATTGTTTCATTAATTGCACCTATATTAACTTGTCTTGTAGTTTTATTTTCACCTCTTGTGTAAGAACCTGTAGCGCTAATATGGAAATCACCATCACTATACACGCCGTATAGTGCCCCTTGTAATAGCTGGGTATCGCCTTCCATATTGTTATTATTACTGTAATCAGTAACACCTCTACCAAAGGCCGCACCTAGTATTAGGTTATCAGTTAGTTTATAATCACCACCTACACTTACACCATAGGTGTTAGCCTCATACTCGCCATTTGCGCCGTTACCAGGCAATGCATCATTAGTATAAATATCACCAAAGCCACGTACCCATATGCTACGATCTCTATCATTAGTAGTGTCTATATTAGCAGGTACTGCCATAGAGGTACCACCGCCTACATTTACACTTGGATTACCTTGGTCCATTATACGTAGATCGCCTAAGCGTTCGCGTATTGTACCGGTAAATACACGGTTGGCGCGTAAGCCTGCCTGAGCCACCCCTACATAGCCTTCAGGGCTTAGATCATTCATAGCCTCATTTAATTCATCCGCTGATAGGGTTGCTGCTTCTAGCAATACATTTTGTAAACCTGGATTAGTTGGTACACCTTGGTTAAAGGTATTACATAATGCTTCAGCATTGCCTGATAATCCTTTGCCAGCACAATCAAGCTGTGACCATACAACCTCTAATGATACACCGCTTGTATCGTAGTTAGCCTTCCACTCTTGTACCGGGCTACTTAAAGTTGGGCCATTAAGGCTATCAAACTCACCGCTGATAGTGCCACCATTTATTACTGTAAACATATCACCTACGGTAAAGTTATTATTATCGCTACCAGTTAAGTTACTAGCATTTAAAGTGCCATCTAAACTAGCAGTGCCGTTTACATCTAATGCAGTTACGGTAGTAGTAGTGTCAGAGTCTATCACTATCTCTAATGTGCCATCAGAGCTTTGAGTAAAGTTACCATTGATAGTAGCAGGGGATGTAATAGTGCCACTATTATCTACATTTCCGTTTATTGCTATGGCGCCGTTTAGGCCACCACCTTTAGCAATGTTTAGGTCACCATTAATAGTATTGTTGCCATCGCCTAAATCAATTACTCCAGTTACAGCACCTGGGGCGGTTATGTTAACTATGTCATCACCTGTACCACCGGTTAGGTCACCGCCAATATTACCAATGTTAATAGTATTATTACCATCTCCCATATCTACATCATTGGTAACAGTACCTGATACATTTATCTGATCATCACCACCACCTGTAGTAATGCTATCTGCCGTGCCTGCGTTGTTGATGGTATTATCGCCATCACCAGCATTTATAGGGCCTACATTACCTGTGCTGCCTATATCGATGCTATCGTTACCTGTGCCGGTAGTTACGCCACCAGTAACCGTACCTGTAATAGGGGCTATTGTATTATCACCATCACCTGCATTTATAGTACCTGTTACGGTGCCTGCTACTGCTATAGTATCATTACCACTACCGCTATTTACATCGCCACCTACATTGCCATCAATCGTAGCGCTGTTAGTACCATCACCTAAATCTAGGTTGCCTGTTACTGTTCCATCTACATCTATAGTATCGTCACCTGTACCGCCAGTTACATTGCCACCAACGGAGCCTGTAATAGTGCCTGTATTAGTGCCATCTCCAAGGTCTATGTTGTTAGTTACTGTGCCTGATACATTTATCTGATCATCGCCACCGCCTGTAGTAATGCTATCTGCTGTACCTGCGTTGTTAATGGTATTATCGCCATCTCCTGCATTTATAGGGCCTACATTACCTGTACTGCCTATATCTATGCTGTCATTACCTGTGCCGGTGGTTACGCCACCAATTACTGTACCGGTAATAGGTGCTATTACGTTATCGCCATCACCAGCGTTGATAGTACCAGTTACGGTGCCTGCTACTGCTATAGTATCATTACCGCTGCCAGATGTTACGTCACCGCCTACATTACCATCTATTGTAGCGCTGTTAGTACCATCACCTAAATCTAGGTTGCCTGTTACTGTGCCATCTACATCTATAGTATCGTCGCCAGTACCGCCAGTTACATTGCCACCAACGGAGCCTGTAATAGTGCCTGTATTAGTGCCATCTCCAAGGTCTATGTTGTTAGTTACAGTACCAGATACATCTATCTGATCATCTCCTGCACCTGTAGTTATGCTATCTGCTGTACCTGCGTTGTTGATGGTATTATCGCCATCTCCTGCATTTATAGGGCCTACATTACCTGTACTGCCTATATCTATGCTGTCATTACCTGTGCCACTTGTTATACCGCCTGTAATTGTACCATCTACTGGGCTAATTACATTATTACCATCGCCTACATCTAGGTTACCGCCAATACTACCAGGGCTACCTAGATTGATAGTATCATCGCCGCTACCTGTACTTAAGTTGCCGGTAATAGTACCAGTTTGTGGGTTAACTACATTGTTGCCATCTCCTAAGTCAACATCGCCATCTACAGTGCCTGTATTGCTAAATGTATCATTGCCACTACCACCTGTTACTATACCAGTTACCTGGCCAGATATATCTACCTCATTATTGCCATCGCCTGTAGTTACGTTACCTGTTAGGGTGCCATCTACATCTATGCTGTTATTGCCTGTAGCATCGCCGTTGATATCAGCTGTCCATGTAGTACCTGTACCTATTGTTACATCAGTATCACCACCTAAGTTGATATCATCAAAGTCAGTATCATCACCAATTAAGGTTATTTGGCCATCACCATCTAGATTTAAGTTTTCAAACCCAGTTACGTTAGTGGTATCTATAGTATTATTACCTGTACTGGTTAGGTTAAAGTCATCAGTACCAGCACCGCCCTGTGCTGTACCTGTTATAGTACCGCTATCTAGGTTTAGGCCTAGGGTATCGTTACCATCTCCTAAATCTACATTGCCAGTAACAGTACCAGTTACATCTATATTATCGGTACCTGTACCAGTGGTTAGGTTACCAGTTAAAGTGCCGCTTATAGTACCTGTATTGTTGCCATCGCCTAAATTTACATCGCCAGTTACATTACCAGCATTGGTAAAGGTATCATTACCAGTACCGCTAGTTACATTACCTACACTACCTGTAGCACCTATATCTATGCTATTATTACCCTCACCTAAATCAGTAGCTCCATTAATGGTACCATCTACATCTAGGGTGTCATCTCCAGTGCCGCCATCAACGTTACCACCAACTGAGCCTGTGATAGTGCCAGTATTAGTGCCATCACCCATATCTACATCATTGGTAACAGTACCTGATACATCTATCTGATCATCACCAGCACCTGTAGTAACGCTATCTGCTGTACCAGCATTGGCTATAGTATTATTACCCTCACCAGCATCTATAGCGCCAGTGCTACCTGTACTGCCTATACTGATGCTATCATTACCAGTGCCACTTGTTACGCTACCTGTAATAGTACCATCTACTGGGCTAATTACATTGTTGCCATCACCTACATCCAGGTTACCTGTTATAGTACCAGCTACATTTATAGTATCATTGCCACTACCAGATGTTACATTGCCATCTTGGTTGCCTGCTATGGTGGCATCATTATTGCCTTCACCTAAATCAGTATCACCATTTACACTACCATTTGCAGCAAGGTTAAAGCTATCATCGCCCGCGCCTAGATCTACATTACCTGTTAGGGTAGCATCGTTAATAGTTACGCTGTTATCGGCTGTGTCACCTGTTATGCCATTAGTTAAGGTTGCATCTAGGCCGCCTTCTAGGGTTAAGCTGGTGCCATCACCAATTACTGCTAAGCCCTCTAGGTTAGGGTCTAGCGTTGTGTAGGTGTAATCACCACCACCACCTACACCTAAGTTTTCAAACCCAGTTGGGGTTACTCCGCCTGGCTCATTGTTGTAAGTACCACTACCAGTTACTGCTAAAGTATCACTACCTGCACCACCTGCTAGGCTACTGCCGCTAAAGCTGCCGCCATTTTCTAAATCTAGGGTAAAGGTATCATCACCATCACCTAAATCAACATCGCCACCTAGTGTACCAGTTACTGTTACTACGTTATTACCAGTACCACCATTTATGTTAGCATTAGTATTACCTGTACTATCTATAGCAAGGTCAGTACTGCCATCTAAATTAATATCCGTAATATCGCTGCTTGTATCGCTAGTTACTGTATAAGTACTATCGCCAGATAAATTAGCTGTTTCGTACCCAGCTATATTATCTAGGGTAGAATCCGTACTATTATTAATGTTAGCCGTATCATTACCTGCGCCGCCATCTATAGTGCCAGTTACTGTTGCTGTATCAAAATCTACTGTTATCTCATCATCGCCACCACCTTGGTTAATGCTACCATCTACACTGCCAGTTACGTTTAGTGTATCAGCACCACTACCTGTAGTTAGGTTGCCTGTTACTGTACCACTTATTGTACCTGTGTTGGTACCGTCACCTAGGTCAATATCACCTGTTACCGTACCTGTATTGGTAAAGGTATCATTACCTGCACCAGTAGTTACATTACCGGCTAAGCTGCCAGATACATCTACACTATTAGCGCCATCGCCTAAATCTACATTGCTATTAACTGTGCCATCTACATCTAGGCTGTTATCGCCTGTACCGCCATTTATGTTAGTAGCTGTTAGGCTATCACCTGCACCTACTGCTAAATCTGTATCGCCATCAAGCGTTACATTAGTAAACGTGCTGTTACCACCTAAGGTAATTTCGTTATCACCAGTTAAACTAGCATCCTCAAAGCTTGTTATATTAGTAGCATCAATAGTTGCATCGCCACTATCGCTATTTAGGGTGATAGTATCATCACCCGCGCCACCATCTGCCGTGCCACTAAATTGTGCTGTATCTAAATCTACCGTTAGGGCATCTGTACCATCACCTAGGCCAATACTACCTGTTACTGTACCTGTTAAATTTATATTATCTGTACCTGTACCAGTATCTATATTGCCACCAACACCGCCAGATATAGTACCGTTATTATCACCATCGCCTAGGTTAACATTATTACTTACAGTGCCGGTTAGATTAAGGTTATCATTACCACTACCAGCAGTAAAACTACCTGTCTGGTTACCGCTTACGGTAGCGTTATTATTGCCATCACCTAAGTCGGTATCGCCAATATGGTTGCCAGACATAACCAAGCTATCATCGCCCGTGCCAGTAGTAAAATTACCTATTTGCGTACCGCTGATAGTGGCAGTATTAGTACCATCACCTAAATCAGTATTACCAAGCATTGTGCCAGCAACATTTAAAGTATCATCACCACTACCAGTGGTAAAATTACCGTTTTGAGTGCCTGTGCTAGTTATTGTAGCGCCATTATTGCCATCGCCTAAATCAACCGCGCCATTTACTTGGCCACTATTGGTAAATGTATCATTGCCATTACCACTATCTATACTACCTGTTACAGTACCGCTTACATTTATGCTATTTGCACCATCGCCGGCATCTATATTACCACCTAAATTACCAGCTATAGCTATATCGTTATCGCTACCATCGCCAGTTACATCCGCATTAGTAGTGCCACCGCTTGCTAATGTTAAATCAGCACCTGTATTTAAGTTAATATCCTCAACATCACCATGATCGCCAGTTAGGGTATAATCTTGATCGTTATTTAAAGTAAGATCCTCGTAACTGCTAACATTAGCGCCATCAATAGTTGTAGCACCCGTATTGTTATAAACTAGCGTATCATCGCCAGCGCCGCCATCATTAGTGCCGCCTATTGTGCCATCTGCTATAGTTATTGTATCATTGCCAGCACCCGCAGCAAAGTTGCCGCTTATACTACCTGCTATCGTTGCGCTATCGCCGCCATCGCCTAAATCTACAGCGCCATCTACTGTACCATTTATAGCTACATTATTACTACCTGTACCACCGTTTATGTTAGCACCTATAGTTGCTGTATTATCTAAAGTTAAATTACCGCTATCATCCAGGTTAACATCATTAAGGCTGGCATTTTCACCCGTTAGGGTAAAATTGCCATTGCCAGTTAGGTTTAGTGTCTGCCACTCACGGTACACACCGCTGCCATCGTCAATCGCTATTGTTTTAGTAC
>Ga0163111_10001802_pt1 | contig 13410 bp, 11 predicted proteins | sample CRUFie1St18metaG_FD_109645 | JGI IMG/M metagenome (GOLD analysis project Ga0163111, IMG submission 109645) | Marine microbial communities from the Costa Rica Dome - CRUD Field 142mm St18 metaG | ecosystem: Environmental > Aquatic > Marine > Oceanic > Photic zone | place: Costa Rica: the Eastern...
ATTGTTAATGTTTGTGAACCTAATGCCACTGAAGCGTTAGTAGAGTCACCAGCGATAGTAGCCGAAACTGATGCTGACGATGAGTCAACATAAGCCTTTGTAGCGGCGTCCTGTGCGTTTGATGGATCTTTAACACCTGTAATAGCATTGGCACCCATAGCAACATCACCAGTGAATGAACCACCTGCGAAAGTTGGACTGTCGCCTGTACCTAAACCTAATGAAGTTCTAGCTGTGTTACCAGTTTCTAATACGAAGTTAGAACCGTCACCAACGATGATACCACCGTCTGTAACAGCCAAACCAGCAACGTCTGCCAATTGTGCGTCGAATGCCTGTACGTCAGAACCGATAGCAAGACCTAAAGCCGTTCTTGCACCAGCCGCCGTAGAAGCACCTGTACCACCGTTTGCTATTGGAGCCTGACCAGATAATCTTGAACCTGCTGGAATTGAACCAGTCATGTTTGATACATCTAAGTTTGCTTCAGCAACATCTAGTGTTACACCTTGGATTGCCGCACCAGTACCACCTGTTACAGTAATTCTTGAAGAACCTGCATCAGTAATGTTACCTAGGGCAGTTACACCAGTACCACCGTTACCAGCGGCTAGTGTTCCAGTTACGTCGTTTGTTGAGTCTGATAAATCAATTGTTACGTCTAACGCACCTGAGTCAAAGTTCAAGGCTGTTGAACCTGCTAGGTTGATAGCAACGTTATCTGCGTTTGCAGTTAAACCGTTACCAGCTACAACGTTAATTGTGTTACCAGATTTAGTTATACCGTTACCAGCTGTAATTAAGCCAGCACCAGAGAATTGTGTAAATGATAATGCAGTTGTACCAACTGTGATTGAACCATTGTTGTTCAATACGTGACCTGTGTCTGCGTTTACTGTTCCTTCTTCAACGAAAGTAAATGCTCCACCTGTTACTTCAGAGTCTGCATCGAAATCAGTTGCTCTTGTTGGGGCACCTGATGCATTTACAGTATAGATACCGTTCTCAGATCCGTCAGCTTGATTTTTAATCAAAATTCTGTCACCTGTTGCTAACGCAACACCATCAATAGTGTCACCGTTTGCAAAGTCAGAAGCTAAAGTACCTGCGGCTGTAGTAGCGGCTCTTACAGAGTCTTTTACGTCAAGACCTGATTTAGTCGCATCTACGTAAGACTTAGAAGTGGCATCATTCGCATTTGATGGAGTAGAAGCAACTCTGATGTTTGAAAGAGTTGAACCGTCAGTAGTAAATTTGAAGAATGATGAACTTTTATCATAAATCAATCTACCACCAGCTTTACCAAATTGTAAATCCGAATTTACACCTTTTAAGCCGTAGTTTTTTACGTTTGCCATGTTAATAATCTCCCTATTTTATAGCATTAAACTTATTCTCCATTATGGAGTAATAATATTAAATATAGTCTTTTTATTATAATTGGGAGGGTCTGCCTCGTTGATGTTTTGTGGGTAGTCTTCTTTGGTTATTAAGTCTATCCCTGGGCCTTCGTTAGGTGCCCTTCTAATTAGTATTTATCATTGATGTTTTGAATTAAAAAAGTATTTGAATTGTTTGTTTTATTAAAGTGTGGGCACCCTAAAGTACCCACACATCTAATATCTAGTCTATGTTCTATTAAACTATTGATCCATTATCAATTGCATCTACGTGAGCTGTTGATATATCACCCATGTTGAATGAAGAACCTAACATTGTGCCTCTTTCCAGGCCAGCACCTTTGTTAGGAAATTCATCACCAGCTGATGTGATAACACCCCAGTCCGAAAATGCAGATGATTGTAAATCAACTACTTTCTTTACGAACCATGTATGATCCAAGCCATTGTATTGACCTAGAGTCATTTGAGATAAGTTAAAGTATCTAAAACTGTTAATTGCCATTTCTAAATCTCCCTTCTATCTCGATTACATTAAGTTTACAAGTATTTCAATAGTTCCTGTTTCACCGTCAAAGTTTTCTAATGCTTTACCAATCATTGCGCCACCTTTGAATTCACCAGCTTTCGCATAGCCATTCATTGCTGACATTAGTAAGTCACCTTTTCTAACTGGACCCATTACTTTGCATGGAACTCTTCCAGCTAAAGCAACGTATGGGTGAGTGTTGTCGTCACCAGCTTCTCTGTTCATCATGAACGCTGGAGCTGTTGATACTACACCTGCAACTGCCGTGCAACCATCTTCGTTACACATTTCGATTTCATTGTCGCCACCGAAACATACTACTGTTCCTGCTTCGATTGGAGAACCTGCATGATATCTCTCAGCCAAGTCAGCATATTTTGCCGATGAAGCTGTTAAAGTTGCGTTGTTGGCATGGAAATCTGCGTATGCAGTTACGCCAACGTCACCTGCTGTTGTACCGTCTTCTGAAGTTGTAATCATTGCGAACTCGTCTGCTGACTCGTCCCAGATAATTCCAACGTTAGTGTCTGAACCTCTTTCAAAGATGTGACCTAAGTCTTTTGAGTTTGAACCTGATGCATCTTTGTTTAAAAGGATTAGTGGGTCAGTTACTGTTGTGTTTGTTGATGATACTGTAGTTGTTGTACCGTTAACTGTTAAGTCACCGGCGAACACAGCATTGTCAGAGAATGAAATAATACCTGCACCAGTTGTTGCGAAAACTAGGTTTTCACCAGAAACTGCGTTAGTTACATTATTTCCTGAAATTTGTACGTTACCTGATTTAATACCATCTGAGAATACCATAGGGTTGTTGTCTGATGTACCCCATGATGTACCAGCTGTAACTGAACAGTTTGTATTAAAGTCAATTGCCGCACCTGCTTCTAATTGTAGTCTACCTGAACCTGAAGTTTTAATTTTCATGTTCTGGTCTGCTGTTGTTGATACTGTAATAGTACCTGAGTCATCTTCAATAACTTTTTTGTTGTTAATGAATAATGATCCTTCTGATAGGTATAAATCTCTCCATTTTGCCGTTGTAGCACCAAGGTCAAAACCTGTTGAACCGTTTGAGTTCACCATAGGCATGAAACCTGTTGAAGTGATTTTAGCTACTTGAGTACCTGCTGATGTAAATAAGATCTCATCTGAATCAGAAGAAGCTTCAACTTTTACCGTAGTATCGTTGTCTGCGTCTTTTAATGTATCAGTTGATAAAGTATCTACAGATGCTTTAGTGGCCATCTCTGTACCACCTGCTGTTGAACCATCATGCACGTGAATTGAATTGTTTGATGTGTTAACAGTGATCTCTCCAGCTAAACCAGTAAAAGAACCGTGTTGACCACTAGTTCCTCTTCTTAATTGAATTGCATAGTTTGCCATTGTTGTCTGCTCCTTATCGCGATTAAATTAGTCCATATGGTATGAACTAACTCATTTTATTATTGTCTATACTAATATAAAGTATAAATCTTTCTTACAAGTATACTTGTGATTCCTGCTCTGTTATGTTACAATAGATGTAACTGAATAGGATAGCACACTCGTATTTAAGTTAAATACGATTATATTAAATACAATTACATTGTATGAAAAACAGGAAAAATAACAAAGAATGAAGAAAATCAATCTAGTATGGGACTACTGGGCTTCCGACAGTCCAGCACCAAATGGCTTACACCCTAAATACCGAGATAAATGGGCCAGCCACTGGAAAAATCAGTACGGAACAAACGTTTTAACTCGTTTTATCCCTTATGATCGTTATAGTCTTGGGTTCTTTCCGGTGTTGCTCTCACAATGCAATATTAATTATCAAAATATTACGCCGGATCAAGTGCCACATAATCCGGAAAATGACACAGAATACTGGTATGTAATGGAACCCAATCATATGGACGTTAGTCTTATCACAGAAAATATGTTTGGTTGTATAGATGATAAAAGTTTACAGCTAATTAGAGACAAAAAAATTAAACTAGTGTTTTATTATGCCTTTGAAGCTTTTCCATTTCAGCAGGTAGACTGGATGAGAATGCTACAACGAAGTTTAGGATGGTTGAATATACCTAGCTCACAGTTTGTTTTGATATTTGGCGATTTGAATGTAGGTGAAAACTATCAACAATACATTTCAACACAAGAACAGTATTACGGTTATGCATTTCAAAATATATTTGTGTTTGATCACTTTGGTTGGGAACTACATGACTATCTGATTAATTTTGTTATGACAAATCCAAATCAAACAGAACTACTACCTGTAACAGATTTAGTACGTGACAAGAAACGTAATCATAAATTTTTATGTTTGAATGGTGGTGGACGACAACACAGAAAATACTTATTGACAGAATTAAAAAGACATGATGTATTACATCAAGGGCTGTGGAGTTATCTAGATAAGTTTGATATAACATACATACCAAGTGACTATTGTTGGATGCCAATCAAAAAAGGAACAGGTGACATGAGTCTAGTCAATATGCTAGAATATCATGACAAGCATGGAAACAACATTGAAGAGAAACATCTAGATGTTGACGCATCAAATGATGCATGGCATAATAGAGGAATGACAGCTCAGCATTATCAAGACAGTTACTTTAATATTACAACAGAAACATGGCCAGCAGATCCTAGTTTCTTTGTAACTGAAAAAATATTTAAACCAATCATCAACCTTCAACCTTTCGCTATTTGCGGATTGCCAGGAAACCTTAAATATCTAAAAGAGAAAGGATATGAAACATTTCCGGAATGGTTTGTTGAAGACTATGATAGTATTGAAGGACATCCTCAAAGAATGTTTTATTTGACAAGAGAAATTATAAGAAATGCTAAACTTTCACATGAAGAATTACATAAAAAATATGTAGACACTTGGGAAAAATTAGTGCATAATAGAAATAGATTCTTTGAATTTGATCATACGCAAGGATTTAAAGATTTAGTTAAGGGTATACAGGAACTAACATGATGACAAAATCTAGTATAATTTTTTGGTTATTAGTAATTGTAATATCTGTCTATCTAGGAATATACGTATGGTAGAAGAACCAAACTATAAAATAGTATGGGGTATTGCGGCACTAGGACACGATGCTTCTATCTCAGTAGTCAAAGATTCAAAAATTGTTTTTGCCGCACATTCAGAAAGATATTCTAGAATAAAAAATGATGATAGATTAAATGATCAAATAATCAACGAAGCACTACAATATGGTTATCCAGAAAAGATTGTATGGCATGAAAAACCTTATCTAAAAAAAGTAAGACAGGCTTTAGCAGGACAGTGGAGTGAAGTATTCAATAAAGAAGTTTTACCTGAAAGATATCTTAAAAAGTTTTTACCAAAATTACCTCCAATAGAATATGCATTACATCACAAGTCTCATGCGGCGGCAGGAGCATACACTTCTCCATTCAATGAAGCGACAGTGGTTGTTCTAGATGCGATTGGTGAATTTAATACTTGTTCTATTTGGAAGTATGACTTTCCTAACACATTAACAAAGATAGAAACATCAAACTATCCAAGTTCGTTTGGTTTACTGTACTCAGCATTTACACAACGTTGTGGACTTAAACCAAACGAAGAAGAATATATCTTAATGGGCATGGCGGCATATGGTGAACCCAAATATGCAGAACAGATTAAAAAAGATTTTATAAGAAGTATGACACCATTGAAACTAAAACAAAATGTTCATGCTGGAATTGGTGACTACTTACCTGAAGCAAAAATAGAAGACTTGGCCGCAAGTATACAAGCTGTCGCAGAAGAATTTGTTGTGAAGTATTGTGAGTATGCTATGGACAAGACAGGTGTAAAAGATATAGTGTACATGGGCGGTGTCGCATTAAATTGTGTAGCAAATGCTAAACTACTAGATGTTTGTGAATCAATATGGATAATGCCTAATCCAGGAGACTCAGGCAACTCGTTAGGAGCGGCGTTGTTAGGACAAGAATTTATTTCATTATGGCCTGGTCCATATTTAGGAACAGACATCCCAGGAATATATCCTGTGAAAGATGTTATCAAAGAATTAGAAACAAATCAGATATGCGGAGTGGCACATGGTAGAGCAGAGTTTGGTCCTAGAGCATTAGGTAACAGAAGTTTGTTAGCAGACCCTAGAGGAGAAGATATCAAAGACAAAGTAAATGCAATTAAGAAACGTCAAAAGTTTAGACCTTTTGCTCCTGTTATTCTTGCAGAAGAACTTGAAAACTATTTTGAAATAAACACGAATCAAAGTCCTTATATGCAATTCACAGCTAAAGCAAAACCAGATACAATAAAAAACTTTCCTGCTATTGTTCATGCTGATGGTACAGCAAGGGTACAAACAGTTACCGCATGGGACAATCCTGGCTTACGTAGAATATTAGAAGTGTGGTTTGAAAAAACAAAATGTCCGATGTTACTGAATACAAGTTTAAACATTAGAGGTGAGCCATTGGTTAACACAGAACAAGATGCGTTAAACTTTCAACACAAATACGGAGTTAAAGTTATTAGTAGATGGGTTCAAAAATTACATGAAATAGAAGTAGATCCAGCAGGATTAGTTGATAAAATAAAAAATAAAAAGAGTGAAGAAGCATGAAGAAATTAAGTGGCAATTATAATGTAGATGGAACTGTCGTAAAAGACAACGAAACTTATCTACTAAAAGACAATACTACTCTTAACAATTTAGTTGTTAGTAGTACAACATTAAAAGCAGGTAAACAAACAAATGGACATAAACATAAAGGACAAGAAGAAGTTTATATGTTTATACATGGATCAGGTGAAATGCAAATTGACTTAGAAAGATTTACTGTGAAAGCAGGAGATATTATTTTAATTGAAGATAACGAATTTCATAGAGTTTACAATACAACAGATAAAGATTTATATTTCGTCTGCGTATTTGACGGAGGAAGGAACCATTAATGAAGAAAAAAGTAGCAATGATAGGAGTAGGTAAATTAGGTGAACCATGTGCAGAAGCAATGGCAGAGTATCATGACGTTGTAGGTTATGACGTAATGGAACGAGCACCGAAGTTTCCTATGAAAAAAACAATAGCAGAAGCAGTCGAAGGAAGAGATCTAATTTTTATTGCGGCTCCAACACCACACGATCCAAAGTATGATGGCAGAGCACCTACGGCACATTTAGATAACAAAGATTTTGATTACACTATTGTAAAAGAAATATTAACTGAAACTAATAAACACGTTAACAAAGAACAATTAGTTATTTTAATTTCTACGGTACTACCAGGAACAGTTAGAAGAGAACTAGAACCTTTAATTACAAATGCAAGATTTGCCTACAATCCTTATTTGATCGCGATGGGTACTGTCAAATGGGATTTCCTAAATCCTGAAATGATTATGATAGGTACAGACGATGGAAGTGAAACAGGTGATGCAAAAGAGATTGTAGAATTTTATAAAACAATGATGCAAAATGATCCTCGATATATTATCGGTACTTGGGATGAATGCGAATGTATTAAAGTTTTTTACAACACGTTCATATCAGCAAAACTTTCTTTAGTTAATATGATACAAGACGTTGCTGAAAAGCAAGGTAATATTAACGTTGATGTAGTTACGAAAGCACTGGCAGATAGTGATCAAAGAATTATGGGACCAAAATATATGACAGCAGGTATGGGAGATGGAGGTGCTTGTCACCCTAGAGATAATATTGCGTTAAGATATATGTCAGAAAAATTAGGACTAGGTTATGATTTGTTTGATGCTGTAATGAACGCAAGAGAAATACAAGCAGAAAACATGGCAAAGAAATTAGTCAGCTATGGTCATCCAGTTATTATTGTTGGTAAAGCATACAAACCAAACGTAAAATACATCGATGGTTCATATTCATTATTGGTTGGCCACTATGTTGAACAGCTAGGTAGCAAATTATTTTATCATGATCCGCTGTGTGGAGAAACTGCTCCTGAAACAAATGGACCATACACATATCTAATGGCACATGATCCAGATGTTGCTTTCTTACTTTCTAAACGTCCTACTGAAGGTGAAGATATAAGAATTCAATTCCAAAAAGGTTCAACTATTGTTGATCCGTGGAGAAAAATGCCGGAAGTTGATGGATGTGATGTGGTACATTATGGAAATACTAGAATTACAAACAATATTATTGACCTGAAAGCACTAAATATCGTATAGTATAAGGAAATATTATGAGATTATCAGAGATAACAGTAAAAGAAGACCATAAAGGTTGGAACAAGTATGGGCTTACTGCAAAACACAAAGATGGTAAATTCTATTCTTACAGGAATGGAAAACTTACAGGTGAATTTGATACACAGGAAGAACTAGCTAAACACCAACACGATTTGATCAAAGACGAGTAGAGATATGAGATTCAAAGAGTTAATGGAAGATATCGAGAGAATCCGTACCCTGCAAAATAGACTTGCGGCACTTCCAGAAAACGTCAGTGATAGACTTCTAGATAAAATTGAAAGAGCTCTTAAACTTGCACACAGAAGTGATAAAAAAGGGAAGACTCCAACAGTTGCAACAGCAAACACTTTATCAAAAGTTGATGATCCAGATTTGCAAAGAGGAAAATTTTACAGATTGGTTGCTAAAAATATGATCGGTAATGAACTAACTCCACAAGAGATTGGTTCTATTGTTAGAGCAATCAGATCTGATAAGGCAGTTAACTTTGAAGAGTTGATGTCACCTAGTTCAGACTTTACAAAAATATTTCCACAGTACGGAATGAGCCCCAGAGTTGATGAATTCTTCCAAGACATTTTTAATTACGTTCCACAAAGAGTTGGACCAGGAGAAATATTACTTTGCATCATGAGTAAAAGAATTACTAAAGGTGGTAAAGGTGATTTAACAATCTCAAAACTAAATGGAGAAGAAGTAGGTGTTGAAGTCAAAGGTGGTAAGACAGGTGGAAGAACAAAAGACGGTGATGTATTCAAACAACAAGCATCAAACCTAAGACAGTTACAAAAAGAATTTGTTGGTAGATACGGAGCGGCTCCTAAAGACACAGGTTGGTCACCGGACGCAATAGTAAAACTGTTGATGAACAAACCAGGCGTTGATCCAAAGAAAGTTGTTGATGATACAATGGCTGTGTTTAATGCAATCTTTCCAAAAAGTCCTTATGCTGGTAAAATTAAAAATGCCATGTTAGCACAAAGATCAGGTGCTGGGCAAACTCAACATACTACGTTAGACAATGTTAGAGCATTGTATGGTATGGCGGCATTAGAATTATATTATAGAATAAAGCCACAACACTATTTGTTTATAAGAGCAGGATCGTGGCCAGCAAAAACAAGTTTTGTTGATTCATTTGAAGATGTCAAAACAGGCCTAGGTAAAACATTAGGCATATCAGTATCAATTCCTTATATCGTAGATGCTTCAGGTAACAATGAAGAGTACCCTAAAGTAGGCATTTATTCACTTTAAGTTATACGCAAAGTTTACCTTTTACAAAAAAAATAAATACTATTAGTAAGGGCAATAATCCCCACATCGGAGCACAAATGAAAAAGCTATTAGACTACATGATCGGTATACCACTATTAGTATTGATTGTTGCGGGTCTAATTTGGGGAACAGTTCAAACACTTCAACCAAAGACATATAATAAAATAGCTGAAAGACAAATAACTTTTTCTGTGATACAAAAAGTATTTTATGGAGACATCAAAGTACAGAAGCCAGAATCAGAATTTGTTATGCCGGGTCATACTTATGTTAAGACTTGGTTAGTATCAAACACCAGCACAGAAGAAATTACAGTTCCTTTGAAGTTGGTAGTATACTTACATCCTACTCAATTACAATTTGTTGTGTTGAGTCATCTTCCATCTGAAATAAAAGTAGCACCAGGTGATACTGTTCCTGTTACTGTGTATGGCTACATTGATCCAGAAATTTATGTTGTGGATACAGAAACTTTAAAGCCACCTTACCCAGCACTAGCAACCACAGTGAACTTGTTGATATATGATATCAATAAAGAAAGTTATTGGAAAGAAAAAGGCTATCGTTACATGATTGAACATGGCGACGAGATGGAGGATAGAAAGCAAACATCACCACAGCTTTCTAACAGCTTTACCCAAACATATGAGTACAGACCAGATGATCCAAATGCAATTGAAAATGTTGATCCAGGATATAGGGTTGGAGAAATAGATCCTGATGACGATGACTATCCAATCACAGCTGATGAACCTGTGTACACAAGACCAGGACAAGGTTATTAATAGGTTGCTTTTGATATGAATTTTAGTTATAATGTGTAAATAGACTATATGTCAGATAAGAAAAAAAAATCATACGATATACCCAAAGCACCTGTCAAATCAAAGCCGGTAAAAACTATTGCTATACCTAGCAGACCCAAACCACCAGCGAAGACGATAGAGATTCAGAAAGCAAAACCAATAGTCAAAAAAGAAAAACCTCGTAAACCCAAAGTCAAAAGAGATTCAGTTCCGGCAGAATACAAGAGCGACAGCAAACACAGTTCGTTAGCAGACGCATTTGCCAAAGCAGGATTAAAGCCTGAAGATTTCAAAAAATAGTTATGTCAAAGTCAATCTGCAATTCATGTGGAGAGGCATTCACTTGCGATATAAATCGCGACGGAGATTGTTGGTGCTTCAGAGTACCTAGTGTAAAGCTACCAATGGTCAGCAAACAGTTGTATGACGTGTGTCTATGTCCTGTGTGCCTCACAGAAGGTTTGGTAGCATCAGAAACGGACTCACTCAAACGTGACATACAGCAACAGATACTGATAGACAAGTTAAGAAAGTAGGCCATGCCCTCACTACCCAAATGGAACTCACGTTGGACACGACGATTCGCATACTGGCCCACACGTTTGGACAGCCGTGAATGGGTGTGGTTCAAGCATTACTGGGTGTACGAGACCTTCACACAGAATCCCTACAACGGTGCCAAAGGCTACGTGATCTATGAGCGTGTCAGCCGTGAAGACTACGTGATACGACTCCTTAGGAAGCCTTATAAGACTCTCGGAAAACATTAGAAAATTCAGTCAAAAAAAAGCCCCGGACTTAAATGAGCATCTAAGGCTCTGCCGGGGTAGATAAAAACTATGTTTTAATCTGTTTTTACTACAGGTCTCTGTGTAGTGTACTTTATAGGCCTTTTTAAATAGATCAACTATCGCCAACTACGGACCAAAATGTGAAGCCTTTTTAAACACTTTTGTGGGTCGCTTCATGCACTCGAGTATATGTAATTATACCTGCGATCACATCATAAACGACAGAGTTAACCCGAAACGGAGAGAAAAAACGAAGTTCGGCCTCTCGGCGGCTATCAGGGATAGTGATCCACACTAGCGGGGGAAAGCCAATCCGACGGTTTCAGCAAGATTGTTTAATCTCCTGCAATCTAGGGACCGTTAGCTAGGCTCATCAGAATACCCCCTAGTCTAGGAGTACCAACTAGATTCCATCGATTACAAGCAACGTAACCACAGTAGCACAAGGTCTAGGAACCATGGGCTCAATGTACCCAGAGTTGCTTTAAGGTAGCTGTAAGGTGCTTATAGGGTGCTTAATAAAGGTGTTTTAAAGGTATACTATTCTACACAGCCTCTAGACGGTGGTGATAGTACGCTCAGGAGGGCGTGGGGATTTCCCGCACAAAAAAATGCGTTTTCACATACATAGCTCTCTGACTATTAGTCGTCGCCTTCTAGGTCGTTGTAATAGTTTGATTGACTATATGATCCTACAGGTCCATCATTATTGTTTTGCTGTTCTACCCATGTACTCCAACCGCGACCTGACGTTCTTATAAGATGAACATCTTGTTCCTTGTTCCATGGTGCTGGAAAAGTCTGTACTGCTAATCTACTACAGAAATCAATAACAGATTGATTGGTAGTAAAAAATGCTAAAGATCTGGATACTGCTATCAACGGTATGTAATGGTCTATGCCGGGAATTTCACCTAACCATGAATCGCCATGTCCGTAATGACTGTAAATGTAAAGTGTGTCTTTTGATATACCACTGCCCAACGAAGCTCTGTGAAAACATTTCCTCATCTGATCAACTATATTAAACCACACAACATCATAGTTGCCCTTGAATATCTTGTCTTGTGAAACATAGTCAATACCTTTTAAATTTTTAAATGAAGGACCGTCCTCTTGACCTACCCAATCGTTTACAAATTCATAAGTTATATTACGTTCTTTTGCTTTCAATGTTGTTAATATTTCTTTGTGTTTTTTATCAATGTCTGCGAGCTCAGTTGGATCTATATTTTTAATATAAACATCATTGAGATCTGCTGTACCTGTCAATACATCTAAATTGGTATATCCTCCTAGGCACCAAATTCTTTTTGGTTGCATATGGTTGAACAAACAACGAACTAACCTGTGTTCCCAACCATTTAAATCCATGTGATAACTGCCGTGAAAAGAACTGATATCTGTTTCAATAGGTTTAAACTTCTTATCAAGTTGAGTTGCCGGGTAAGACAAGTACACATCTTCTCTTTTTTGAACATAGTTTCCTTGAAAGTTTTTTCTGAATTTTCTAGGCATCTATACTGTCCAACCATTTCACTGTTAAAGGTTCTAAGTAATCTTTATAATTCTGTCCACGAACTTGATCCAATGATGTTGTTATGTTTTTTATTTCAACCAATTGTTCTTTTGGTTTGTCAACATTCATGTACGACTCTGCTCTTTTTATATAAGTTTCTGTCTCTGCTGTTAATGGTAAGTCTTTAATACTTTTATGTAATACATCTGCGGATAACCACTTAAAATCTAATGCATGATCATCAGGACCTAAATTTGATTGTATATACAAAGGTGCATCAGCTGTTGTGTTATCCTGTATCCAATTATAGAACACAGGAATATTTTCTGCATTATAAACTGTAGCACACAGATTAAAATCTAAATAAAACTTACGGCCATCAACAACATGAAATATATCTTTTATCCTATCTTGTATATTTTTCCATTTAAATGGATGCCTAATATAGTCGTATGTTGATCCTATGCCATCTATACTGACTTTGATTTTAACTTTCTTGAACTTGCTTAATTTTTCTAAATAGTCTGGCGTTAGTCTAGTACCATTTGTTGTAAGATTTAATTCAATGTCTTGTATACAATTCATGTCAATGGCTGTGTCAACTATCTCATTAAATTTTTTGGTTATGGTAGGTTCACCTCCTGTGACTTTTAGATATTTCAATTGTGGAATTAAACTTTTTATTTCATCTACAACATTTTCAGGATAAGCCACAATCATATTTTTATCGGCTGTCTTTTCAAAATAAGGAATACGATCCCAGTATGCAGGAATGTGTAAACTCTTTTGTTCTAATGCAATCATGTCTTTATAGATCTGATGCGAACTACCATAGTCGCACATTCTACAGGCA
>Ga0163111_10001806_pt1 | contig 13408 bp, 13 predicted proteins | sample CRUFie1St18metaG_FD_109645 | JGI IMG/M metagenome (GOLD analysis project Ga0163111, IMG submission 109645) | Marine microbial communities from the Costa Rica Dome - CRUD Field 142mm St18 metaG | ecosystem: Environmental > Aquatic > Marine > Oceanic > Photic zone | place: Costa Rica: the Eastern...
ATGATTTGCAGTAAGTAATTTTGGGTTCACATTTGATAATTTTTTCCCTATTTCCCGGTATTTGAAGAGATAACAAATAAAGTAATGTATTTTTACATTTATCTAAATTTTTTAGACCAATACAATTATTCATTTTTTTCATAAAATATGAAAAATTCTTAAATAGGAAAATAAATATTTTTTTGCCAGATTTTTACAGAAAAATGATAAATTTTTAATTTAGAATAGTTCTAATTGATAAATAGAATCACTGCATATTGTTTTTAAGTAGTTTATATTTTTTTGTTAAGTCAATTTACGTAAATTAAGACCATATCAAAATGAATTTTTTATAAATTAAATTTTAATTAATTCTAAATGAAATCTACGATAAAACAGGCTGAAGAAATTTTTGAAAAAACTGGCATACTTAATTCCAATATAAATATAGAACCCAATTCTTCGGAAAGAGAAGAAATGTGGAATTTAACTAGGTATTTTCTTAAAAAAATTTATGAATTGGATTTAGTAGAAAAGAAGTCTGATAAACAGATTCAGTTGTATAACCAGCTTTCACACTACTGTGTGGTAATGCTTCATTGGAACGATGTATATGATCCACCTCATTTAATTTCACCAGCACCTCAAGGCCGTTTTAGAAGAGATACTATTGCTTTAGCACTATGTATATTTACAAGGATTTCAAGAGACTATAAACATTATACAAAAATTAAAAAAGGGTGGATTAATCCTCACCGGCTTGGATCTTTTTTAATGTGGACTACCCATAACTTAAAAACCTGTAACACTGATAATATCTTCAACTTTTTTAACGTAGAAAGAATCCAAGAGTTAACCAATAACTCTTTCAATGATTTTAATTCATTTGCAACAGCAGCTCATAAAGGCTCTGTAAAAGCTTACCAAGATTCTAATTGGTTAAATAATGTAAAGAATGATGATCCTACCTTCCTTGTATTTTGGAAGCTAACTCAAAAAATTTCTAGAAATAATCATATTCCCTACAAGTTTGCATTGAACTACATATATATGAATGAAGATATGGGTGGAGTGAACTTACTTAGCGAAGATAGAGATAAAAATATAGCATTTCTCCAAAATAAAATTGATAAAGAATCTTTTCCTGATTATTGGGACTTAGGCTGCGATATAGTTTATTTAATGAATTGGCTTATCTGGGCAGATAACAAAGAAGATGAGAGAGAGGAACAGAAAAAAATTGAAATATTAACTGACATATTTTATCGAAACAATTTTACTAGAAAACAAAATAATCCTTGGGATATTGTGATTAACAGTCGATCCATATTAGATGATGACTCTGATAAGTTAAACTTCTATTACATTTCGGAAATTATTCAAAAAGATATAAATGGTGAAAGTGGTACATCACCAGAAGAAAGAGTAAACATTGTCATTGATAATGTAAGAGCAAACGTAATTGATTATTACAATGGCAATGAAAATAAAACTACTGAATATCTATCTTTTATTCTAGAACAACTTCAACAAATTGCCATTTCTGATAATGAACTAGATATTAAAGAATATGACTTTATTAATAAAATACAATTAACATGGGGTGTTAACTTAAAAATATGGAATGAACAAACCATTAAACTTTTAGAGAATTCTAAAAAATACAATGAAAATATACATAATAAAACTTTTAATATTGAAGATCTAAATATCAAAAATAAATCCAATGATTCAGAATTCATGAAAAACTATCCAGGGGATTTTTACTGTAAAAATGAACGATGGGATTATGGAAATTATGCCACAGAATACCCGCTAAAAACTACTCCTTTTCCTAATGTATTTGCAGATAATGAAAATGAAATAAAAGATTTATTTAGAAGGTTTAATAAAGAAGAAGTTGAGGCAATTGTATCTAAAATTAAATCAAAAAAAATATGTATCACCTTGCCATTTGTAAGGAAAATCTTAGCTAAAAAGTTTGATCTCCGTGGTTTGAAAGATCCATTTTGGTTTGAACCTTACATAATTTCAGGAACTGATAATGCTGGTATCTTATACTTTGAACAAAACGGGTTTATGATGAATTATATTATGAAAGACCAGTTTGGCGAAGAAACATTACCAACTCAACTAAATAATATTGCTCACGTAGATACTATTGTAGATTTAGATGTAAAAAAAGGCTATAACGGATATTGGGAAGATTATCTTTCTAAAAATTCAGATCTTGAGACTGTAACCTCACTCAAAATGAATTGGTACAATCCAAATTCTAAAAATAGTGGATCTAGTAATTTGATTCAAACACACAATAAAGATTCGGTTTCTACGCTTCCTATAATTGAAGCTATCTGGAAATATGGCTGGAAGCCGATTGTTGAAAAATCTAAAGGAACCTCATCATTTTTTTTAGATGGTATTGGTGAATGGGAAAGATTTAACAGCTGGGATGAACTTATAGATTGGGCTTTTATAGATAATAATTTAAATGTAAATGGTTCAAGTAACGAGGAAAGTAATTTTGTAAATAGTTTCTTTGAAGTTTTTGCTGAAAAAGTCAACCTATCATTTGATACTAAAATCACTGGGAGCGATATTGAAAAAAATATTAATCAACAGGCAGAAAGAAGCAAATTAGTAGATACTTTAGCAAAGGGAAATTCAGATTTAGCTTCTATAAAATCTATAATTGAGGATAGTCCAGATGATGTTTTTTCTGTAGATACTGTAAAAGAAACAAAAGGGTATACTCCACTCCATTATGCTGTATGGGATGGATTAGCTGAAATTTCTAAACTGTTAATAGACTACAATTCAAATATAAATGCAGAAGCAGAAGATGGTAGAACTCCAATTTCTCTTGGATCAGCTAATGGACATTATAGTTGTGTTGAAATATTAATTAAAAATGGTGCAAATGTAAATGTATTTGGTAATCCAGAAGAAAATCCATACCACGGTAAAAGTGGTGGAACTCCACTGAGAGATGCTGTTTTAAATCAATACTGGAATATTGTAGATTTACTTATAGAAAATGGCGCAGATTTAGAAATACTTAAAGAACCTTGTTTGGGAGATTTAAACAATAAAGATTTCTTTGAAAATGTAAAATATTTTGGAGAGACTGATCTAAAGGATAGACATGATATAAGCCGAATAAATGAATTAAAATTAAAGGTTTACCAAAAATAATTAAATTTCAAAATAATAGAATTGACAATGGAAGTTGCAAAATATATAAATAGTAAAGATTATGAGTATGAATTCACTAAACAAAGTGATGGTAACATACTATGGAAAGGACCATTTGAAAATTGCAAATTTACTGAAAGCTTTGTCAATCCACCTGGTGGCCCCTACATAAAAGTTGGTAAAATGTTATCTCATATCATTAAGTCCATAGACTTTAACGATATTGTTCAAGGTTTTGAAAAAACTGATGGTGGTTTTTTAATTATAACCAATAAAACTATATTAAACATTAGTAATTTACACCAAGAGTTATTCGCTGAAGAATACGATTTTATGTACGACTCTATTGCTGATTCTAATGATAGAGCCAAGGGCATCAACCCTATGTCAAAAGAATACCAACTAAAAGTTGCTGAGAAAAGAAGAAGACTTGGAGTAAGTCAATTATCAAGTTCTGGGCGCAGTGTAGATGATTCATCCCGGGAGCTATGTAAAGAAGAGTGTGAAGCAAGGAAAAATAATACTAAGACAGAGAAAACGGCAATTATAAATGAAGAATTATCAAAAATTAGAAAAGATTAATGATACTATATCTCACATAATCTACAGTAAATAAAATTTTAAAAAATGGATGACTTTTTAAAAAAAATAAAGGCCCAAGTATCTGATAAAGAAGCTATGGAGCATGTAAAAAAGATTGGTGAAAAAATAAAAAAGTTTGGCCACACTATAAGTGGCACTGTAGATGGAAAGGGTTCCTTAGAAAGACCATTTGCTCACACTTTTGGAGCATCATTTGCTTTAGGATTTGAATTAATTTGTTTTTTTCCTATAAAGGATAAAGGACTAAAAATAGTAGGGACAATTTTTAATAAGATAATTGAGCTGGCTAAATCCAAAGAATTAGATATAAAGAATCAAATAATAAATGATGAAAGAATTTATAAGCTCCCTCTTGCAATGTTAATTCTTGACGAAGAGTTACAAAAAGATATAGAAAAAGTATGGGCTAAACAGCTTGAAAGAGACTCTCTTTGCTCAAAATTTTCAACAAATGATCATCAACTTATCTTAATTATTGCCTCAGATAAAGATGGAATACTGCCTTGGGAGGAAAATTGTAGCAGTTATTGGCCTCAAATGTGCCCGCCTCCAATAGTTGCAATTGCTCAAGAGGAAATAACTGGTAATGATTCCTTATTGTCAAAGCTAGAGAAGGATTATAAAATTAATTGATTTTTATATTTATAAATGAAATACAACCAAGAATATTTAAATTGGAAAGCCTCCATAAATTCTCCAACAGTTTTTGGAGGAAAATCTAATAATACTCAAAAAAAATATGGATATGATTGGGTAGATTGTTTAAATTTTATTTTAATTGGAAATGCTGAAGTTACAGATGGTTTATTATCTACTGAAGAGATGGCAAAAATTCAAGAGATAAATGAAATAACATTTGCACATTGGGTTGGCGATGGTATGCCATATGCTTCTGATGAACCAAATAAAAAATTAAAAATCGCTCACGATTGGTATTTTTCAATAATTGATAATAACCCTGATGACCAGATAAATTTGAAAGTTCAAGAGGAAATGACGAAAGTTGTTAAGTTCTTAAAATCTCAAGATTGGTTTAATCCAACTTTTGCAAATTCAATAATTAATTGGTTAGTTGAAATAGCTAATTCAGATGGTAATATTATTGCCAATGAAAAGGGGAGTATTAATAGTCTTGCTGAATTTTTTGAGGTGAAGAAGCCCTTTAATTAATTATAAACAAAAAATTTTAATTCAAGATCAAATGATGAATTGCTATTCCACAAGCTACAGATACATTTAAAGAAGCAATACTTCCAGCCATTGGTATTTTAAAATTAACATCTGTCATCTTTAATAACTTATGGTCTACCCCGTCTTCTTCACTTCCCATAATTAAAGCTTTCGGACCAGAACTTTTAACTTTATTTATCAGGGTTTCGGATTTTTCTGAACAAGCAAATACTTTAAGCCCACTTCCTTTTAAAAAATCTACTGCAGCAGTTAAACTTGAAACCTTACAAACTGGAATTTTAAACAATGCACCAGCAGATGTTTTTACAGCATCGTTAGTAATTACAGCTGCATCTTTATTAGGGATTACAATTGCATGAACGCCTAAGCACTCCGCAGTTCTAGCAATAGCACCAAAATTTCTAACGTCCTTTACCCTGTCTAAAATTAAAACAAAAGGGTCTTCTCCTTTCTCATAAATTTGTTGCACCATCCAATCTATTTCATGATAAGCAACTGGTGAAACCATTGCAATAACTCCCTGGTGATTTTTTTTCACCATATGATTAAGCTTTTGAATTGGAACTTTTTGAACTACAATATTTTCTTTATGAATAAGAATTAACAACTCTTTAATTAAATCACCTGTTAAACCTTTTTGTAGTAAGATTTTATTTATTGTTTTGCCTTCTCTTATAGCCTCAATGACTGATCTTATGCCATAGGTAAAATCTTCTGAACTTCTTTTTTTCATTGTATCAAGTAAACTTTTCCATTTCTCCAACTTTCTACAGCTCGATACCATGGATTTTTGTAAGAATAATTTCTTTTTAATGCAAAATCATTAGAAGAAAAAGGATTCATTTTTTTTTCAAAAATAAATTTTAATGAATTCAAATTATTTTCATCTCCATAATTCCAAACTTCCATATTTTTATTATTCGAAATATAATTTGGAGGTCCAAAAATAATACTTATTAGACCTCTATCAGTTTTCCAACCTTCTAAATGACAAGTAAATAATTTGTTGGCAAATTCTACCCTTGAATAATATGTTCTTATTAAACTTCTTGCTCTCTCTTTGGAGGCCCCCTTTGATAACCAATATTGATCTACAGCAACTTTAGGATTGGAGTGCGATATTAACCTATTGTACTCATCTTTTGTGGTCAAGTATCTTAGTGGAGGAATTAGCAATTCTGGGCTATCTAATTTTGGATAACTTGAATGAAAATTAAATAAAGTAAATCCACTATTAATGGTGGTATCTAATTGAAAAAACACAAAACCATTTTCTGGTAGTTCACAAGAAATAATTTTGTTACTAAAATTTAACTGCTTAGAAAATGAAGTTTTCCTAGGGTAAATTGGTTGATAGGATTTACTAAATGGTGGGGAAGACAAGGGGAAAACGATATTATTATTTGAAGCAAAAAGACTGGCTTTGTTTATATCACTTTTTATCAATATTGATTGACCACTTCTAAAGTAATTATCAAATATTATATTATTTATAGTATCGGTTAATAAAAAAAACTGTCTGTTTGATTCATTAAATTTATCTATGGAAATGCTCCCGATATAACTCTTAGACCGATTAATGTCTGTAATTTTTACATCAATATATCCAAACTGATTAGAAGGAAAAGTAAAATTAACAATGGAATCAATTTTAGTGCTTTTATTTTCTAGATATTGGTCAATAACAGTATAAGACCCTGAATCCATTATTTCTTTACGATTTTTTTGATAGACCTTATATTCCAAATGAATTTTAGCACTAAATGGATCCGTTAAATTTTTTCTTGAATACAACAAATTATCAGTAGCAAGTTGAAAATACAATTGAGACTCCGTTCGAGTTTTATGATAAACTAAAAATTGAGGATGTAAAGAGTTTTTAGAGTCTTCGAATGAATAATTTACCGGTTTTGATATACTACAGGATACAAAAATTAAAATTGCAAAAAAGTAGATAAATTTCTTCATAAAATTCAAATCAACGAACTATTGTTGGTGAGAACAAAATATTACTATGATTTAAAGAACGATCAATAAATAAAATTGAGAACTTTATACTATCAGAATGTGTTGAATAAGGGTTGAAATAAAAGGGTTCCAAAATAATATCTATGCCACCTCTTAATGCCTTATTTTGTCCAGTAGGGCTGATATTTTCAATTCTATAACTATAGGTTATAGAATCAGCAAATGGAGAATTATTTCCTAGTGGATCTGCAGTTCCCCTAACCCATTCTCCATCCATTAGCTCATAATAATTAACATATAAATTATAATAATAAAAATTACCTGGTTCGTGGGGTGGAGTTAATATATTTTGATCTAATCCTAGGTCCCCGTCGCCATCAGTAAAAGAAAATGTCAATTTTCCAGAATCAGATTGACTTTCGAATCCAACATATTCAATAATTGGTTCGTTTGGATAACTTATAGGTTTTAAACATGATAATAAACTAAAGGATAAAAAAACAATAGCTATTTTTGATTTAGATGTAATCACATCATAAATTTACATCATTTACTTTTGTTTTGAGTCTGATAAATAAAATTTTTAGTATAAAAAATGAAACTGATTTTAATTCAGTCGCTCTAGAAGTATTTAATTTTCAGTATGAAAATACAGCTATCTATAGATCTTATGTAGACTTAGTTAATAGTAAAAAAATTGAACATTATTTAGACATTCCATTTTTACCAATTCAGTTTTTTAAAAGTAGTAAAGTAATTGCTAAAGAACATTCCATAGAAAAGATTTTCCAGAGCAGTGGCACCACTCAAAATATTAGAAGTCAACATCATATTCATAATTTAGATTTGTATAAAAAGTCTTTTAAAATGGGATTTAAAAATTTATACAGTGATATAAGTGAGTGGACCATTTTAGCTCTTTTGCCCTCTTATTTAGAGCAAGGAGATAGTTCATTAATATATATGGTTAATCATTTCATTGAAAAAGGAACTTCAGAAAGTAGATATATTGATTTTAATTTTGATTCTATAAAATCTCTAAGCGACAAGCTAAGAGATAAAAAGGTATTACTTATTGGGGTAACATATGCGTTATTAGATCTTGCTGAAAAAGGATCTATTGATTTAAAAAATTGGGTAATAATGGAAACTGGAGGAATGAAGGGAAGAAGAAAAGAAATGATAAGAAATGATCTTCACAAACAATTAATGAGTTCATTTAATGTGGATTCCATTCACAGTGAGTATGGAATGACAGAACTACTGTCTCAAGCTTATTCAAAAGGAAATGGTTTATTTTGTACCCCTCCATGGATGAAGATAATTATTAGAGATTTTGAAGATCCTTTCTCTTATAAAAAACCACATCTAAGTGGTGGGATAAATATTATAGATCTTGCTAATGTTTACAGTTGTTCTTTTATAGAGACTCAAGATATTGGAAAGGAAGTTGATAATAAAGAATTTGAGGTATTAGGAAGGTTTGATAAAGCTGAAGTAAGAGGATGTAATTTATTATCTTTTTAATCAACTAAAATTACAAAATAATTCTTTTTTCCTCTTTGAATTAAAATATACTTTCCATTAATTAAATCATCAGTATTTAAAAGTTTTTCTTCATTAACCTTGGTTTTATTAACGCTTATTGAATTCTCTTTTAGTGCTCTTCTTGCTTCTCCTCCAGATTTTAAGAAATTGGTTTTGTGAGTTAAAGCATCTATAATAGTAATTCCTAGTTTAATATCGGACATAGCAATTTTAGCTTGAGGAACTCCTTCAAAAACATCTTCAAAAATCTGAGAACTCATTCTTTTTAAATCTTTAACAGCATCGTCTCCTTTTTTAAATAAAATTTCTGAGGCATTGATAGCTGCATTTAAATCTTCTTCAGAATGAACTCTAATAGTAATATCATTAGCAAGCGCTTTTTGAAGAATTCTTAAGTGAGGTGATTCTTGATGTTGATTTTCTATAGCTTCAATTTCATCTTTAGATTTTAAAGTAAAAATTCTTATATAATTAGCCGCATCTTCATCAGAACTATTAATCCAATATTGATAAAATTTGTAAGGAGATGTTTTTTTCTTATCTAACCAAACATTTCCTTCTTCAGTTTTTCCAAATTTTGATCCATCAGCTTTTTTAATTAAAGGAGTTGTACAAGCAAATGCCTCTCCTCCACCCTTTCTTCTAATTAGTTCGGTTCCAGTGACAATATTTCCCCATTGATCAGAGCCACCTAGTTGAACTTTACAGTTTTTGTTTTGATGCAACCAGTAAAAATCATATCCTTGGATTAACTGGTAAGTAAACTCTGTAAATGACATACCTGTTTCCAAACGAGACTTAACAGAATCTTTAGCCATCATATAGTTAACAGGGATGTGCTTACCAATATCTCTAATGAAATTAAGTACATTGAAATCTTTAAACCAATCATAATTATTTACCAATTCTGCAGAATTTTCTCCACAATCAAAATCTAAAAATTTTTCTAGCTGTATTTTAATACAAGAAATATTATGATTTAAAGTTGACTCATCTAATAAGTTACGTTCAGCAGATTTGCCAGATGGATCACCAACCATTCCAGTTGCACCACCTACTAATACAAATGGCTTATGACCAGCTTTTTGCAAATGAACAAGAATCATTATTTGTACTAAGCTACCAATATGTAACGACTCACCTGTTGGATCAAAACCAATATATGCTGAAGTTAATTCTTTAGAAAATTGCTCTTCTGTTCCTGGCATCATATCGTGTATCATGCCTCGCCATTTAAGATCTTCTATAAAATTCACTTTCTATCCATATTATTGATAATTAACAAATATATTTGTTTCTATAAATTTAAATCTAAATTTTGAAAATTATTAATTGTAAATGAGAAACCTAGTTACAGGTGCCACAGGTTTAGTTGGAATGCATGTTGTGCTTGACCTTCTAAAAAAAAATGAGGATGTAAAAGCTACCTACACTAAAAATTCCAACTTTGATTACATAAATCATTTATTTTCATTTTACAATAAAAAAAATCTTTTAAAAAAAATTGAGTGGGTAGAAATGGACCTAGAAGATGTTACGCAAGTATACCATGAAGTTAACAATATAGATCATGTTTATCATTGTGCAGCTATTGTAAGTTTCTCTAAAAAACAAAGGACCAAAATGCAGAATATAAATATTAAAGGAACTGCCAATATTGTAAATGCATGTCTTGAAAATAATATTAAAAAATTAGGTTATATAAGTTCTGTAGCTGCAATTGGCAGAAAAGGAAATAATACTTACACAGAAAAAAATAATTGGGTAAAGAGTAGTGATAATAGTTATTATGCCATTTCTAAACATAAAGCAGAAAATGAAATTTGGAGAGGAATTCAAGAAGGTCTTAGTGCTGTCATAACCAATCCTGGGATAATTATTGGACCTTCAAATTGGCATAGATCTAGCACATCATTATTCAAAAAAATTTATTCTGGACTTTCATATTTCCCTAAAGGAAGTAACGGCTTTGTAGATGTAAGAGATGTGTCTAAATCTATTATTGAACTAGTTAATTCCAGTATTTCTGCTGAAAGATATATAGTGGTCTCCGAAAATCTTTCCTATCAATCGGTTTTTAAAATAATAGCTGAAAATTTAAAAGTAAAACCTCCTCATAAAATAGCTTCTAAAAGGCTTATGTCATTAGCATGGCGTCTAGAAGCTCTAAAATGTTTTTTAACTAAAAAAAATCCTCAAATTACCAAAGAAACCGTAAAAACATCTTTACAAAAAAATGATTATCAAAATGAAAAAATAATTAAGGAACTCAACTATAAATTTAATAGTATTGAAAAAGCCATAATTAATACCGCTAAATATATTTTAGAATTTAAGTGAAGTTATCACTTTATCCACATCTGATTCATTAATATCTAAGTGGGTAACCATTCTGATTTTTCCTTTACCAAATGGAATAATTAAAATATTTTTTTCAGCTAATTTATTTGTAAAATCTGCATTTGAAAATTCATCTTTAACATAACCAATAATTATATTAGTTTCTACATTCATGACCTTTTCTATCCAAGTACATTTTTCTAAGGCTTTGGCAATTAATTGAGCATTAGAATGATCTACAGAAAGTCTGTCAATATTATTTTCTAAAGCATATATACCTGCCGCTGCTAACATACCAGCTTGCCTCATTCCTCCTCCAAGAACTTTTCTTACTCTTCTAGCTTTATGAATAAACTCTTTAGTTCCAATTAATACAGAACCCACTGGAGCACCTAAACCTTTGGAAAAACAAATAGATAAAGAATCAAAAAATGAACCCATTATAATTGATGAAGTTTTGGTTTCTACAAGAGCATTGAAAAGTCTTGCTCCATCCAAATGCATAGGCATTTTATGAGATTGACAATATTTAGAAATTTTTTCAATTTCTTCTAATGGATAGCAATTACCACCTCCTCTGTTACAAGTATTTTCAAGAGCTACTAATTTAGATACTGGGTAATGGATATCATCTGGATTTATATTATCAATAATCTCATCTAAATAAATAATACCACTTTTTCTATTAATTAATCTAACAGAAGCACTAGAGTTTCTTGCAATTCCACCACCCTCATAGTTGTAAATATGAGCTTCACTACTGCATATTACTTCATCTCCAGGTCTTAAATAAACCATTAAGGCAATTTGATTGGTCATGGTGCCAGATGGGCAAAATAAACCAGCTTCTTTTCCAAATAATTTAGCTGTTTTATTTTCTAATTTTTGAACCGTAGGATCATCTTGAAATACATCATCTCCTAAAGCAGCTTCCATCATATATTGTTTCATAAATTTAGACGGCTTAGTAACTGTATCACTTCTTAAATCAATCATAAAATATTTATTAATGCATTATTTTAAAAATCATTTCTTTTAAAATTTCTTCCTCAGAAACATTGGGAACAATCACTCCTTTACTCATTAAATCATAATGTCTTAAAAAAGATAAAATTTGAGCTAATTTTGTTTTTGAGTAAAAATTAGAAGCTTGTTTATACTGCTTTAAAAAAAACGGATGAACTCCTATTTTTCCAGATAATTGACTATCACTCATTGTATCTTTATAAAAATGGAATTTCATTAATTTTGTGAAAAAACCATATAAATGTCCTATGGTAACTACAATGGGATGACTCTTATTATTTTTTCCAAAATGATAGGCTATAAATCCAGCTTTTTGGACATTCATTGCAGCAATAGCATCTGTTAATTCAAAAAGATTATAATCTTTAGAAAAACCGATATGTTTTTGAACCATTTCAACATTAACTGTTTCATCGCTTTTAATTAACAACCTTAATTTCTGAATATTCTTTTCTATTTCTGATAAATTATTTCCAAGAAACTCAGCCATTAAAACCGTGGCTTGAGGATCTAATTTTACTTTATTTTCATTAGCACAACTTATTATCCAATCAGGAAGTTGATAATCTTTAATTGGGTCAAAATCAAATATGAAATTATTTTTGGACAGTAATTTTCCAATAGATTTTCTCTTATCTACTTTTTTACCTTTAAAACAAAATACCAAAATGGTGGAAACAACAGGGTTTTTAAAATAATTTTCAAATTGTGACAAACTTCTTGAAAGGTGTTGTGCTTCTTTTACAACAACTAATTGATAAGGGGCCATTACAGGATATCTTTTACAGACATCTAAAATAATTTCTGGACTAGAATCTTTTCCATAAAAAATAGTTTCATTAAAATCTTTTTCTGATTCTTCTAAAACAGAATTCAGTATCTTGTCTGAGATTTTATCAATGAAATAGGTATTTTCCCCATTAAGAAAGTAAATAGGTTGATAGATTCCGTTACCAATAGATTTGATGATTTCTTTAAAATTCAATTTTAATTATTTTTAAAATATGAGCCATTCTTTTTCTATTAAAACTAAGTTAGTTAATTCAAAAGAATATTTATTCGATGAACTTAGAAAAAAATGGATCTTATCAACACCTGAAGAAGAGGTAAGACAGCAATTTTGGAAATACCTACATTTTGAAAAAAAATATCCTGTTAGTTTAATGGCTATTGAAAAAACCATTGTAATTAATGGATTAAATAAACGTTTCGATTTACTAATTTATGATCGAAATGGTAATCCTAATATAATTGTAGAATGTAAGTCTAGAAATGTGAAAATAAATGAATCTGCGCTAGATCAAATACTTTCTTACCAGTATAAAATTGGTGCTAAATATCTTGTTTTAACCAATGGAAATGAAACATATTGTATTGGAATTGACTTGAGTTCAAAAAAAGTAACGTATTTAGAAGATATTCCTCAGTACATTAATAATTAAACAGTTAATTAAAATTTAACTAATAATTTAGTAAGTTATTATCGTTATTTTTGGTCATATTATCAATATAAAAGAAATGTTTAGTTCAAGATTTTCATATTTAATCTTTTTTAGTG
>Ga0163111_10001807_pt1 | contig 13408 bp, 19 predicted proteins | sample CRUFie1St18metaG_FD_109645 | JGI IMG/M metagenome (GOLD analysis project Ga0163111, IMG submission 109645) | Marine microbial communities from the Costa Rica Dome - CRUD Field 142mm St18 metaG | ecosystem: Environmental > Aquatic > Marine > Oceanic > Photic zone | place: Costa Rica: the Eastern...
AGGAAATATCAAAGTGGTATCTAAGTGATTATAATATATATAAATGTTAGTTTGTTAGTTAAAAAAAAAATTGATTAGTAAAAATAAAATATATATAATAAATAAGGCGAGAGAGATAATCTGCTCCTATGGGGGAGGGATTAACTCATATATTAAAGAATAAATCCTAGCATTTGGCGGGGGGAACCCGCTATATAATAATTTTAATAACACTGAGAGATCTAGGCAAGCGCCGATTGTGGAATGCTCCCAATGATGGTCTCGACATACGCGTAAAGTAATGAACAAAAATTTTTGTAACAAAACTGTTCATTACCCACAATAGTGCTTCGGCCGATGACGCGCGTATGAGAAAAGGATATCAAAGTGAAAAAGATATAGACGGAGGTACCTAGGCGGGCGGTAGGCCACCGCTCGGACTCTAGCCCGGTTATTGCCTTGTGTAAAATCAACTTGCTATTTCAGAAGTTGGTGTAAAACAAGGATGCTCTCCCAGGGAGGGGTGATTGAGGTGTACCGATCCTCAGGAGCAACCACGGGTACCTTGTGAGCTCAACTTATATCTTGGAAACTTTGGTCAAAGGTATATCGATTAAGTTCGTATGCTGGGAAAAATCCACCAAAAAACTTAAATTTTAAAATATAATTATTTAGAACTTGTCTTATCATCTATATTAAATTTTAAACCCTAATCAGAGTTGACGTCAGTGAAGTGCGCCTTTGGTTCGGTAAGACCATCAAAGGAGTGGGTGAATAAATTTACCTGGGCACAATAACGGTCTTCTCTTCAATTCTCCACTAATAATCATTCATTACATCTTTTCTATTTTTTTATTTTAATTTTGAGAGATAATAAAATTATAACTCATATACAGTTATGTTACTCATTTCCCGTTTACTATAAAAATATGATTATTCTCTCAAAAATATAATAAAATTTTATAAAAAAAATATAATAATATCGTTTATATAAAAAAAAATATAGATGGCATAGTTCTATTAAAAAAAATTGAAATTTATTTACTTATATATCTTTATAAAATATGAAGAATGAATAATCAAGCAATTTGTATAACAGCTGGAGAGCAATCTGAAAATCATGTGGGTATGCAAAAAAATGGAAATGGACTTGCAAATATTGGATTTAGTTTTTTAGATTTAAAACAATTTGATGAAAATTTGAAAAAAAAAGGCATAAATTGCCAATTTTATAATTTAAAAGATTATTTAAAAGATGATGTTGAAGATTTGAGTATAATAGAAGATGCGGCTATTTTAATAATTAAAAATGGTTTGAATGATTTATGTGATATAGATAGTAAAGAAATGTTAAAAGAGCAATTATCGTTTGAATGGGATAAACATTATTGGGACGTTAGGCGTAAAAAGGTATTAAATAAAATAGCAAGACATAATTTATGTTATGGTAATGAAGAACAAGAGCCAGATTATGAAAATAAATTAGGTAGAATAATTGCATTAAGTAATGCACCAAATCTAAAAAAATGGAAAGACTCTTTAGAAAGTTTCTTTGGTCCTAAAGCTAAAAATTTAGAATTAGAAGGGAATTTATATTATGATGTAAAAAAATGTGGTATAGGATTTCATGGAGATGGGGAGAGAAAAAAAGTGATTGCTTGTTCATTGGGAAAAAGTAGACCAATTGTTTGGCAATATTATTATAAATGTAAGGTTGTTGGTCAGAGAATTGAAGTTTTATTGGAAGATGGGGATATGTATATAATGAGTGAAAAAGCATCTGGTTTTGATTGGAAAAAGAAAAGTATTTATACATTAAGACATGCAGCAGGTGAAAAATATATAAATAAAAAATAATTATTAATATTCTCTCAAAATATAAAAAAATAAAAGTCTAATTTTTTATATTTATAATATGATTTAAGATAACATAGTATAAAAAAGAAAAGGTTTTTTCTTTTTTTTTGGTATTTTTTATTTTTTTATATGTTTAATGAATCTACGCAACCTCGGCGGCTGCCTCCTTAGCCTCCTTAGCCTTATTGTTCCAAACCTCCTTCTCATCATCACTAAGTTCCTTCCACATGCGGGCAAGCTCCTTCATGACTTCAGTATTCTTGGGCTTTTCCTCGGAGTCCTCAGCAAGCTTCTCCTTAACCTCAGCGCGGTTAGCATTAGAATATAGGATGTAACCGGAAACACGCTTGGTCTTGGGCTTTTCATCGTCACTATCGTCCTTCTTTGTCTTCTTGGCCTTCTTCTCCTTGGTCTCCTTCTTGGACATCTTTTCATCAATGTCGATAACCTTGATGACAAGATTCATCTTCTCCTCAAGGACAGCAATGCGGGCGGCAACAAGCTCGAGGGTCATCGACATTGTTGGTTGTTTGTTCGTTTGTTTGTTCTCTCTTGTTTGTGAATAATAATAATGAATACTGGTAAAATGTAATTCAATTTTAAATTAAAGTAACAAAGTAGAATAACAGTGATTTCCAGTTATGTTACTCATTTCCCGTTTACTATAAATAAAAAAGTAATTAATATTCTCTCAAAATATAAAAAAATAAAAGTATAATTTTTTATATTTATAATATGATTTAAGATAACATAGTATAAAAAAGAAAAGGTTTTTTCTTTCTTTTTTTGGTATTTTTTATTTTTTTATATGTTTAATGAATCTACGCAACCTCGGCGGCTGCCTCCTTTTCTTCCTTAGCCTTATCATTCCAAACCTCCTTCTCATCATCACTAAGTTCCTTCCACATGCGAGCAAGCTCCTTCATGACTTCGGTATTCTTAGGCTTTTCCTCAGGTGAGTCCTCGGCAAGCTTCTCCTTAACCTCAGCGCGGTTAGCATTAGAATATAGGATGTAACCAGAAACACGCTTGGTCTTGGGCTTTTCATCATCGCTATCGTCCTTCTTTGTCTTCTTGACCTTCTTCTCCTTGGTCTCCTTCTTGGAATCTTTCTTGGTGGTATTTGTCTCAATTTCGAGCTTGGAAAGAACAAGCTCCATCTTCTTCTCAAGCTCCTCAACGCGCTTCATGGCAGACTCAATAGTCATGTTGGCGGCGGACATATTTGCTGTATAATTATTTGGTTTAAAAATAGTAAATAGATGATTATATAAATCAATTTTAAAATAAAGTAACAAAGTAGATAAAAAAATAAAAAAATCTCTCATTTTTTATATAAAAAAAGGTAAAGTTTTTTTTTCTTTTTTTGATTTTTTTTTTTAATAATCTCTTAATCTTTAATTGAGAGATTATTAAGTTCTTGAATAATACCATCCATAAGTTCTTGATATAGATAGTATTGAACAATGTAGTTGCGGAACTCTGGATGCATGTTGTTTCTTTGTTTTTGGTTTATGTTTGTGTAATAAATATTGTGAGGAGAGAATAGTTATCAATTTTATATATATATAACAAAGTATTTTTGCTACTGATTTCTCGTTATGTTACTCATTTCCCGTTTACTATAAATATGTGATATAATGGTGTAAAAATATTCTCTCAATTTTGGTGTAATTTTGGGTAAGATATTGGGGTGTGATATTGGGGTGAGGTTGGCGGGTTTACAAAAAATAAGTATTATAATATGTATTAGTCCACCCACAGTAATATAGTTTGTACTTATCAACCCATAATATAAATATATGTGATAGTCAACCCATAAAAAAAATATTTTTTTAAAATCTCTCAAAAAATAAAAATAAAAATAAATTATAAATTATTTTGAAATACATTACATTAAATATAAAGATAAATATATTATTGTTTATAAAATAAAAATATAATTATAATATGTATAATGAAAAAAAAAAATAAAGAAATTGAAAAAAAAAGTAAAAAGATTGTTCCATTTCTAAGCTATATAACAAAAAAATTAAAAAATATTGAAATAAAAAATAAATATATAGAAGAAATAGAAAATAATAACAAAACTATAATTGAATGACATATAAAAATAAAAAATATATATATATAGATGTTTATAAATCTCTCAAATGATAATATAAGAAATATAGGAAAATTTTTAACATTATATGATTTAATAAATTTTGAGAGAACAAATAAATTTATTTGTTTATCTTTTGATGAAAAATATTATGAAAGATTAGCATATAAAATATATGGAGAAAATTTCTGGAAAATGGCATTAGAAAGACCTTATATAGTATCAAAACCATTAAAAAGTTTTAAAAAAGAGTTATTAAGAATAGAAAATTTTCAATTGGGATTAGATAAATTAAATAATAAAAGATGGACAAATAAAGATTTTTATAATTATTGGAAAATGAACGATAAGATAATGATTAAATTTGCTAGTTAGTTAGTATAAAAAAAAATTGAAAATAGAAAAATAAATGAAATATGTATTAAATATAGTATAACGAATAAAAGGAATATATTGAATGACATTGAAGAATTCTCTTAAAGAGCTAGATACTGCAATGATGCCTTTTAATAATAAATTAAAAAAAATAGAAAAAGAAGATGAATATAAAAAGATGCATTCGCTTGCAACAAAAAAAGGAATGGAAGCATGGTTGATTTACAGAAAATTTTGGCTTAAAAAGCTAGAAAGTTTTCCAGAAAATTTTCCAACATATAAAGATAAGATAAGCCACATATCAAAACTTTGGAGAATTGCAAATAAATCAATAAAAGAACGGCATGGAGAAAAAACAGATTTTCTGAAAGATAAACTATTAACATTGAAATACAATGAGTTATAAAGAAATATAAATAATGTTTTTAAGAACAAAAAAATTTATATTTTTTCTCTCAAAAAATATAAAATATTTTAAAAAAAATTTTTAATTGATTAGTTTGTTAGTTTGTTAGTTTGTTACTTTGTTAGTAAAAAAAAAAATTGAATACAATAGATTTTGTAATAGTATAATTACAAACACACAATAAGTGTTATGAGCTTTGCAAATGAACTGATGGCTCTTTCTGAGAATGCGACGACGGAGGATAAGGATAAGAATGAGAAAAAAATGTTGGCATTGAAAAAGAAAGAAGAGTTTATCGAAAAAAAGAATGATCGGAGGGATGAAATTATGACATTTTTAACACAAAAATATCTAAAAAATACACGAGAAAGTATTATTCGAGCAGCCAGGAAAGGACTTACTGAGAAATATATAAATTTTGCTCGAGATGATTTCAAAGCAAATTTTCCTGGACTAGGAACACCAAAAGAGGTTGAGCGAGATTGGTTGAATGAGATGTGTAATCCAGAGTCAAAATACTTTAATGAAGACGAAGAGCTAAAAAAAATGTGTCTAGATGGAATAAATTTTGACATCTGGAACAATGGTAGTTTTACAACTCATTTTACTTGGAAAAAGTGATAAGTAAAACAAAAAAGAATAAAAAAAAGTAAATATTTACATAAAATGATTACTTTATTAAAGTATGAGACAATGTAAGTATTTATTTTTTTTTCTATTTTTAAATAGAATATGTATTTATATATAGTATAGATATATAAAAAATATATAAAAAATGAACTTAAAGAGATAGCACTAATTATAGTATCGAAGAAGATGAAGATGATTTTTTAAGCACCCATAGCTCAGTTGGTTAGAGCGTCGGTCTTATGAGCCGAAGGTCACGGGTTCAAGCCCCGTTGGGTGCATAATGCTCTCGTAGTGTAGAGGTTATCACAGAGGACTTTGAATCCTCTAACCCCAGTTCGAATCTGGGCGAGAGCTTTTTTTATTCCTCCTTAGCTCAGTTGGTTAGAGCGTGCGGCTGTTAACCGCAAGGTCGGCGGTTCGAACCCGTCAGGAGGAGTTTTTTTTATTTTTTTATTTTTTTAATTTTATTAGTCGGGTTGCCCGAGTGGTCTAAGGGGTACGACTTAAGATCGTATGGCGAAAGCCTCGTGGGTTCGAACCCCACACCCGACATAAAAAAATATATTATAATACTTTTATTATAATATATTTATATTCTATATATGAATAATAATATAGACTTTATTATTCATTTTATAATCGGAGGATTATTTTTCAAAACATAAAAAAAATAAATTATTAGCATTAATGCCAACAATACCAGTATTGGGAATTTATGGTTTATTATTGAGTATAAAAAATAAAAATAATTTAAATGAATATTTATCAAATATAACAAATTTTATATTAATAACCTTGGGATTTTATATATTAATATTTTTAATTAATAAAATATTAAATAAAATATTTATTAGTTTATTAATAAGTTTAATAATCTGGTTAATATTTATTTACAAATTAAATAATTAAAAATGAATAAAAAAGTAGAATATTTTAATAAAGGATTAATAATAATTATTGATATAGTTGTTGTAAAAGTATAAGATTATTTTGAGTAATTAAAGGATATATATGAAGATTTTTTATATAATCATATATATCATTTTTATTTAATGGAATATTAGATTTACTTTTAAAATCTTGAATAGAGTTTAGAATAAGTGTATATTGTTGTTGTTCGTCGTTATAGGAAAACATGATTAAATATAAATTTTAAAAATAAAAAATAAAAATTTCAGTTTTTTTTTATAATAACAAAGTAATAATTAAAATTAATTTTGATTATTATGAATATCATTTATAATTAAATTGATTTCATCATTAATTAAATTAATAATATAATTAAAATTATTGGTTCTATTAGTGAAATTATAATCATATAATGAAATAGTTTGAGAAAGATTTTGTAAATCATTAATAGTATTATGTAAAGTGCGGATTAAGGTATAATTTTGAGAATGATTATTAGTATTATTAGTGTTAAGTTGAGCCAGTCTAATATTTCTATTAATATTTCTATTAATATTTCTATTAATATTTCTATTTCTATAATCACTTCTACGAATTCTTAAAGGTGGATTATTATAATCATCATCATCATCAGGATAGTCAGGAATATGATAAAAGTTATGTTCAAAATTATATTCAAGATTAGGTTCAATATCAATAATATCAGGTTGTCTACAAATTGGACATGAGTTATTAGAATTAACCCAAGAATGAATACAATTAGAATGGAAAGTATGTGAACATGGTGTAGTAAATAATAACTGATTTGGGTCAGAATTTAAAGATTCAAGACAAATAGAGCAAGTTAATAATAAATCTGAGGGTTGATTTATAGGAGAAGAATTAGGACAAGAATTAGAACAATAATTAGAAGAAGAATTAGAAGAAGAAATAGTAACCATATTTATTATGGAAAAGTAAATAAAAATAAAAAAAGAATATAAAGAATCAATTTTTTTTGTTAAAAAATAATTTAAAGAATATTTAATATATATTAAAAGAACTTAAAGATTTTTTCTATATATTTATATATAAGGAATATAAAAATTCTTTATATTTTTTTGCCTCGTTAGCTCAGTTGGAAGAGCGCACGGCTTTTAACCGTGTGGTCAGGGGTTCGAGCCCCCTACGAGGTATTTGCCCTCGTGACGCAATTGGATAGCGTGTCAGACTTCTAATCTGAAAGTTGCGGGTTCGAGTCCCGCCGAGGGCTAAATATTTTTATTAATATTAATATTAATATTAATAAATTTAGAAATAAAAAATTAAAAATTAATATAAAAGTTAAATGGATAAAGAATTATATAGTTTTTTTAAAGAAAAAAATTATATACAAAAAAATAAAAGTGAATTGATTTTTACTAATAAAGAAAATGAATCAGAATTTTTTAAAATCATAATAAATAATTATGAAGATATAGATATCTCAGTTCCAATAAAAGGATTAAATTATTATTATACAACAAAATTATTTGACATAAAAAATATAATAAATTATTTAAATTTACATATTTAAATAAATAAATAATAAATAAATAATAAATAAATATATAAGATGGTAGTAAAAACAGAAATGATTGAAGTAGAAAAAAAAAATATAAAAACAATAACAAATGTAAATATTTTTAATGCTAGCTTGGGTATATTAAAAGAAAAAATGTCTTTAATAGAAATAAGAGGAAGTACAATTCATTTAATAATTAAATATGTAATTGAAGAATTAGATGGAACTGAATTAAAAGGAGCAGAAAAAAAAGAAATAGGATTAAAATTAATAAAAGAATTAGTGAAAGATTTAGCAGAAGGAGAAGATGAAGAAATATTATTAAAAATGATAAATGATGGGACAGTAGGTAATTTAATAGATTTAATAATAGATGCAACAAAAGGTAAAATAAACGTAAATGCTATAGCAAAAGTAGGTGTAAGTTGTATGACAAGTTGTTTACCGTATTGTTTTCCAAGTTTAAAAAAAAAAATTAAATAAATACATAGTTTCTCATACTTTAATAAAGTAATCATTTTATGCAAATATTTAATTTTTTAATTTTTAAATTTTTTTAAAAACCTTCAACTTCATCTGCCCAAGATTTTCCGTTTAAAATAGAATTTCCCCAAACAATAGAATGAATAGGTGGAAGGTGTGATGTATTTTTTTGATTGGAAAAATTTGTGTTGTCATGTTCATCATCATTCAAAATATTAAAAATATTGAATGTTTTGATATGGGGGTTCTTAGTATCAGGAGCAAATTTAACAGATGACTTTGGCATAATTATTGATTGATTTAATAGTAAAATATGTTATTATAAAATAAACAAAATCAATTTTATTTTATAATAACAAAGTAGAATTAAACATTATTAGAATTATCAATATCAATATTTTGATTATCATTTTGTTTTTTCTGAGAAATAACTTTATTAAAAATATTAAATAATTTATTTTTAGTTTTATTTTTTTCATTAATTAAATTATATCTATCATAAATACGTTGAAGTTCAACTTCATTAATATTATTAACAGTATTTCCATTTAAATTAAATATTTCATCCAATATAGTTCCATTTTGTATAACATTAGGATTATATTGTTTTGGTAAACAACAATCAATATTAATTCCACAACATTTTAAAAAATTAACAGGTAACATATCATAAAACATAAAATTAATAAAATATTTTTTACGCATTTGAGAATTAATAATTTCTTGTCCAAATATTTTATCAATCATAATATATGCAGTTTTCAAAAAAATAATATTATTAATAATTTTTTTTTTTATAATTATTAATTTACTAGCTCTAAATTTTAGTTTTAAAGACATTTCATTAGAAATATTTTCATTTTTTAGTAAAGCATAAACAAGTCTCAATTCATTTTTTACATCTTTTAAAGCAGTAATAGTTTTTGTTTTATAATCTTTAATTCTTTTTATTAAAGAAAAAATATTTGTATTATAAATTAAAGGATAATTATATCTTATTTTTCTTGGAATAATAAAAGGATTAGTTTCTTTAATATCAGAAATTTTTTCTTCAATAGATTTAATTTTATTTTTTAAATAATTCAAATGCATTTTTTGTTCAATTTCTAAAGTAGTATTTTGATCTATATTGTGAGATAATTCATCTGGTAATTCAGGTTCGGAATCAGAACCAGCATAATTATTTGTATATAAAAGGTCATAATAATTAATATTATTATGAATAGTTTTAATATTTTTATCAATAGTTTTAATATTTTTATTTTCTTTATTTTCTTTATTTTTTTTTATATTATTTTGTGAATCTTTAACTCCAATATGATTATAAAATAAAATCAATTTACCAGATTGAAATTCAGTATAAGTTTGTAATTTATCATATTGATGAGCAGTAATTTTAAATGCCTGAGCTGAAGCATCCAATTTCATAAAACTAATAATAGATAATAAAAATGCTAAAAAAGCATTCAAGGATGAAAGTATATATCTACCTTTTTCTTGAACTTCAAAATTAGATTGAGAAACACTACAAAAAGAGCTAATTGCTATAGCAGGAAGCATTAACATATACAATCTAAATAATGTATAACTAGATGCTTCCATATATATAATTTTTTGACCTTTTAAATAACTAGCAATAATATCAAGTGATGATGAATATTTCTGTGAATAAGTAAGTTTATAATAATGATCAATTTGTTTTTTTACATCATTGTATGTAAGTTTTTTATATTTAATATTATAAGAAGATTCATTAATATATTCAATTTCTTGTTCAGAATAAGTAGAATCACTTGGTTCAGAAATAATATGATTAAAAAAATTAGGAGATATATTTTTTTTAGAATTAAAACGAATACTAGATAAATCAATAGATAAATTCTTAATAAATTTATTTTCTAATAAAATATTATTAGATATATCATTATTAAAACTAAAATCAATATTATTAAAATCATTATATTCATTATCAATTTCATTATCAATTTCATGATTAATTTCATTATCAATTTCATGATTAATTTCATTATCAATTTCACGATTAATTTCATCATTTTGATAAATTTGATTAATTTGATTATTAATTTCAGCTAACGAAGACATATTAATTAATATATATAAATAAAAGTTTTATTTACCAGTAGAACCAAAACCACCTGTTCCTCTAGAAGTTAAATTACCTAACTGAGATATATCATCAACAATAACTACTTTCATTGGATAATTAGATAAATCAGGAGGAGTAATTTGTACATATCTATCATTAGATTGAATAATAAAATCTGTATTAATTTTAAAATATGCTAAATTAATATCAAAAACAGATTTAATATTACCACGATAACCAGAATCAATAATTCCGACTGAATTAGCTAAACGAAGAGGAGTTTTAGTAGCAGTACTAGAACGAGGATATAAATAATAAGAAACATATTTACCATTAAATTTCATAGCACATTTTATTTTATGATCTAAAATAATATTATAGTTAGATTGTAAATATTCTTCATTAATAGTAAAATTATCCGGAGTATATAAATCAAAACCAGCATTAAAACAATAATCAGCCATATCATAATTATAATCAATAGAAGATGAAGAGTTAATAAATTGTAAATATTCTTCAACCAGTAAATTATGAGAAGTCATTTGTTGAATATATTTATCTTTTAAATTAGAAGAAAGTGAAGGATCAATATAAATATATAAAACATATAAATCTTTTTCAAAAGAAGTCATATTTATTTAATTAATAAAATAAATATAATTTTATATCAATTTTAAATATTTTTATATAGAAAAAAAATTGATTAAAAAAATAAAATAAAAATAAGTATGAAATTATAAAAATGGCAAGCAACACGGATCATTGTTTGATTAGGCATGCTGCAATTGAAGCACAAAAATCAGATGTTTTAATGAGACATGGAGCTTTAGCAGTAGTAAATGGTAAAATTATGGGAAGAGGACATAATCATTATCGTTCAAATTCAAAAGATAAGTTTATTCAAAATACATGTACATGTCATGCAGAAATTGCATGTCTAAGAGATATGTTCTACAAGTGTGGAACGAATACATATGGAAAACATAGCAATTCGATAAAAGGCGTGTGTGCATATTAATAATAATAATAATAATAATAATAATAAAAATTTAGAAAATATAATGAAATTATATAAAAAAACAACAGTATATGTAGTGAGATGTGATAAAAATAATAAATTACAAGATTCAGCGCCGTGTTGTAATTGTGTAAAAATTTTAGTAGAGTTAAATATAAAAAAAATAGTATATAGTTCAGTAAATAATACAATTGTAAGTATAAATCCAAAAGATATAACACTAAATCACATATCATCAGGTGAAAAAATGATAAGAAGAAAAATGTAAATGAATATTTGCTAAAATATATATTATAAAATAATAATAAATATTTTATATTTATCAACAAGCGATAACTTTTGCATTTTTGGGATTATATAAACAATTTTTTTTAGTAAATAGATTTGGATCATTATAATATATAGAATATTCAGTAGATACTCCAGAAATTTGATTTTTATCTTTAACCATATTATTAGCTTTAGTTTTTTTAATTAACAAATCACTATAACTATGTGTATTATATTTAACATTGCAATCAGAAACAAAATCACAGTGTGAATAATTATTAATATTATTAAGACTTAAATCAATAAAACAATTATTTTTATTTACATATATTTTCATAGAATTAGTTTGATTTAAATGATTAAAATGTTTATTAACAGGATTGTTATTATTATAACGTTCAGTTAATATAGGATTAGAATCTTTATAACATTGATGTGATATATTAACATTAGATTTAACTTTATTATTTACAATACGAGTTTGTCTGAGTGCATGATAATTTTTAACACTGATTTTAGTATTATTATCAGGAACATAACATCTAGTTTGTTTAATTGAACTAGATGGATCATTTGTAAAATTAGAATTAGAATTACCTATATAATATTGATTATTTGATGAATTAATTGAAAAAGAAGTTTTACCACCTGAAATTTTAGAAGCGTATTTTTTTTTTAAAGTAGAACTACCACCACCATTATTAGAATATCTATTAACATTATTACTAATATTAGTATTATTATTATTAAGTTTTGTATAATTATATCTAACACCTAACATATATAATTAAAAAATATAAAAAAAAATTGAAAATATTTTTTATATTTAAATTATAAAATATAAAATATAGAATTGTATTAAGAAATTAAAATGAGTATTTCATATTCAGAAATTACGAAAAAAAATAATAATGAAAAAAAAGTAGTAAATGTATATGAGAATACTAGTTGGACAATTATTAATAAAAAAACAAAAGAAATAAAAGTTAGTGAATCAACAATTCTATTAAAAGAATTAATGGAGAAAAAAAATTTAAATAAAAAATTAGATAAAATGATAGAAAATTGGAATAATTTTAGAGATGAGATAAATGAATTATTAGGTGATACTTCACCATATTATAATTATAAAAAAGAATTACAAGAAATGATAGATGAAGATAATATGATAAATGAATTAATGTATGATAATGAAAATAATAATGATTCAGAATATTCTTCAGACGAAGAAAATAACAAAAATCTAATTTATTAAAAAATTTGAATAAATTAGTAAAAAAAATATAAAAAAAGTAATTTTTTTATATAATGAATAAAGAAGTATTATATAAAAATTTATATGATAATTTAAAAAAAAATAAAATAAATATAATAATAATAGAAAAAGATATAAATAATTATGTAATAAGCGTTGAAAAATATAAAAAAGAAATATATAACAATATTTTATCGGAAATAGAATTAAAAAATGAAATAAAAAAAATAGAATTAAATAATTTTAAAATATTATACATATTAAATTTTTTTATTACTAAAAATATAGAAGAACTATACAACAATATAGATTATAATAAAAATAATAATTATGAATTAAATTTAATAAAAAATCTTAAAAATATAAATTTAAAAAATTATAATGAAAATAATAGTTTAATTTTTATAATAAAAAAAAAAAATACAGGTTACATAAAAATAAATAAAAATAAAAATAAAACAAAAAAAAAACA
>Ga0163111_10001810_pt1 | contig 13386 bp, 10 predicted proteins | sample CRUFie1St18metaG_FD_109645 | JGI IMG/M metagenome (GOLD analysis project Ga0163111, IMG submission 109645) | Marine microbial communities from the Costa Rica Dome - CRUD Field 142mm St18 metaG | ecosystem: Environmental > Aquatic > Marine > Oceanic > Photic zone | place: Costa Rica: the Eastern...
GATTATAAAAATACTAATTTTTATAGCAAACCCAACTCCGATAGCAATAGATAGATAAATTAAATTTTTAGTGTTGTATTTTTGAATTAAATTTGAACATAATAATAAAATTAAAATTATCGAAGTATTTAAAAAGGTGTCTACAGTAAAAAAATGGGATAGTTGCAAGGCTAAGACACAAGTCGAATAAAAAATACTTGATAATATTCCTGTTAACTTCGAATGAAACCTTTTTCCCAGCTCTCCTATTAAAAATATACTTATTGAGTCAAATAATGAACTTAAAATTCTGCCCGGGAAGCGCAAAGTTTTTAAATCATCTATGCCAAAAGAGAATAATTCAAGCAAATATAATGGGAGGGTTCCATAATTATACCAACCAGGATCTAAGTTAGTTAAAGAAATTCTTTCAGAAATCATCAACAATTGTCTTTCATCAGGATGAAATAAAATCCCCTGATCCCAATTTATTCCTAAAAGTCTAATTAAGAATCCAAATAAAGAAATGATAAAAATTATTAAATAAAAATTATTTAAATGTTTATAACTTTTTAAATTCATGATTTAATTATTGATCATGAACAATTTCAACACAATAACTTTAGAAAATGGCGTAAAAATCGTTACTGTTCCTATGAGCAATACTAACGCTTCTACAGTTTTGTTACTATTTGGTGCTGGATCAAGATATGAAACACCGGATATAGCTGGTTCATCTCATCTCTTTGAGCATTTACTATTTAAAGGTACCGAAAAAAGAAAAACTCCTAAAGAAATCGCTCAAGTAGTTGAGTCAAAAGGTGGCATATTAAATGCTTATACTGATAAAGAGTCAACGGGATATTGGTGTAAAGTTCCATCAACATCTTATAAGGAAGGGATAGAAGTTTTGATAGACATGGCTAAGCAGCCACTTATTAGAGAAGAAGATCTGTCCATGGAAAAGAATGTTGTTTATGAAGAAATTAAGGCCTATTTAGATTCAGCAAGTAGTAGAGCATCGAACAAATCAGATGAAAATTTATGGCCCAACCAACCAATGGGAGTTGATATTGCTGGGTCTATTGAAACGGTAGAAGCAACTTCTAGAGAAGACCTAATGAAATACCTAAAACAGCAATATACTGCTTCAAATACAGTGCTTGTAGTTACAGGAAATATTGATGAAAAGTCAGTTATTGATATTGCAAAAAAGAATTTCGAAGGTTTTAGGGAAGGAGAGCCCCTTAATTATGAAAAATCTTATTACAACAATGAAGGACCTTTAACTGTTTTAGATAAAATGGAAACAAATCAAACTCACCTTACTTTGGCTTTCAAAAATTACTCAATGAAAGATGCATCCAGGTATTCATCTTCTGTACTTTCTGTAATTTTAGGTGGAGGGATGACAAGTAGACTCTTTGAGCAAGTAAGGGAAAAAAGAGGTTTAGCTTATTCAGTAAGTGCTAATGCGCATTTTTATTCAGACTGTGGAGTTTTTTATATAGATGCTGGGGTTGCACCTGAAAATACTGAAGAAACTTTCAAGGTGATAATTCAAGAATTAAATAATTTAAAAGATAACTTAAGTATTGAAGAAATTTCTTCATCAAAAGAACTAATAAAGGGAAGACTAATGATGAGATATGAAGATTCTAGATCAGTTGCCATGAATTATGGTACGCAAGAACTGCTTAATGGAAAAATTATATCAATTGATGAAAATTTAAAATCTCTGGAGAAAGTCACTTTTGATGAAATAATAAGCACAATTGGGTATATATTTAATAATGAAACAATGATCGTTTCTGCAGCAGGATCTATTGATAATGTCCCAAATTTAACAAAAAATAAAGATTTTTTTTAAATTAGCTCTTAAATCTATTGAAAATCAAATTTTGAATAATGTATTTTAATTATATGTTAAAAGACACTATAAAAAATCAAAACCCATATTGGGATGCAAATACTATTAAAAGTTTAAGAAAAACTTTAAAAATGTCACAAAGTGATTTTTCAAAAAAACTTGGCATTAGGCAACAGACAGTAAGTGAGTGGGAGACCGGAGCTTACCTGCCTAGAGGTGGATCGCTAACACTTTTAAATATGATTGCAGAAAATATTGAACCTAAATTATTTGAAAGCAAAGAAAATATTATTAATTCAAAAAAAGAAAAAGAACCCACAATTAAGAATTTTCAGGTTAAAGAAACAAAGCCAATTAAAAAGATTAGTCAAATTTACTATGCTAATGTTTCTAGTTCAAATAACGGTCAAATGTTGCCTATATAATCAGGGTTTGAAAAAAAATGCTCTCTGAGCCATATTAATTCATCAATACTTTCTGATATGTCTTTCATGGCAAGGTGCGTTTTGCTCTTTTCAGGAAATTTTACATCTGGATACCATCTTTGAACCAATTCTTTGATGGATGACACATCTATCATTCTGTAGAATAGATATTTTTCTAAAAGAGGCATTTCCTTTTTTAAAAATTTTCTATCTACCCATATTGAATTTCCACATAAAATACCTTTATTGGGTTTTATTTTTTTTGATATATATTCAAGAACCATGTTTTGAACTTCCTCTATCTCGTATTCAGAATCTCTGCATCTTTCTAGTAAACCCGATTTGGTATGCTGATTTAGTGACCATGGCTCAATTTTTGATAATTCATCTTCTGATCTTTTTATAGATAAGCCGAGTTCGGAATCTGGAAACCTATCAACAATATTTAATTTCTCATCAGTAAGTATTATTGCTATTTCCAAGATTACATGTTCATCTCCAAGACCAGTCATTTCTAGGTCTAGCCAAATAAGATTATTGTTAGTATCTTCAATCATGTAATAATTATAGTATATCTAAATAAGTACAATGAAAATTATATCTTGGAATGTAAATGGAATAAGAGCTTGCTTAAACAAAGGGTTTGAGGAATTTATTACCAATAACAATCCAGATATTGTTTGTATCCAAGAAACTAAGGCTAATAAAGAACAGGTGGATTTTAATTTTTCTGGTTACAATCAATATTGGAATAGCGCCGAAAGAAAAGGTTATTCAGGCACACTGATCTTATCAAAAAAAGAAATAGATAATATTCAGTATGGTATAGGTATTGAAAAGCATGATAACGAAGGAAGGGTAATTACTGCAGAATTAGAAAACTTTTATTTAGTAAATGTTTATGTTCCAAATTCTGGATCAGATAGAAAAAATCCTTTGAGCAGACTTTCTTATAGAACCGAAGAATGGGATGTCGATTTTCTTTTATACTTAAACAAACTTTCAAAAAACAAACCTGTAATTGCATGTGGCGATTTTAATGTTGCACATAAAGAAATCGATTTAGCTAACCCAAAGCCAAATAAAGGAAATGCAGGATTTACAGATGAAGAAAGAGATAGTTTTGATAATTTAATGAAAGCTGGCTATTGCGACGTTTTTAGAGAAAAAGATAATGAAAATACACATTACACTTGGTGGAGTTATATGGGTAATGCATACGAAAATAATACAGGATGGAGGATTGATTATTTTATAGCTTCCAAATCCTTACTCCCCTTAATAGATGGACAGGAAGTATTAATTTTCCCTCCTATTGATTTAGGGCAAAGGAAATCGGATCATTCTCCAATAAAAATTGAGATTTCTTAATTTAAATTATCAATCTCTTTTAACAACTGGCTTGAGATTTTAACAGGATCAAATCTTTTAATTGATTCATTAAAATTATTAGTCAATTTTGAAACAATTTTTTTATTTTTAAGAACTGTTAAAATTTTTTCTGAGATATCTTTAGGGTTTCCGGTTTCAGCTAAAATACCCGTTTTACCATACCCCAAAACTTCAGATGTACCTCCAGGGCTATCTGTAGCAACAATAGGAATCCCAATAATCTGTGCTTCAATTAAAACATTTGGCATTCCTTCATAAGTCGAAGTCAGCACCATGCAGTCACAATATTTTAAATACTTATATGGATTTGAATCAAAGCCAATGTGTTTAATATTTGACCTAAGATAAGAGGGTACTTCAGATAGTTTATTTTTTTGGCTCCCGTTTCCAATAATAAGTAACTTGGCTTCATGATTTATATTTAGTAATTCAAATGATTTAATAAGCGTAGAAATATCTTTTTGCTGCTCAAGCCTACCAATATATACTAATATAGGAACATTGCCTTCACTAATCCATTTATCATCAATTTTTTCCTTCGACATTTTAATAATATTCTGAGGATTAAAAGGATTTAATATTTTTACAACTTTAGATTTTTTAATAAAATTTTTTTTAAGGTCTTTGCATACACTCTCTGAATTTCCATAAATTAGGTCAGATTTTTCATATAAAAACTTTATAAGAAATTTAATAATTATTTTTTTAATAAAATTATATTTTTTTAAAGCGGACGTTAAATGATTTCTTTCAGAGATAATTATCTTTGTCTTATTTTTGGATAACTGATTTGAAATAATTGCAACGATATTTGCGTAATATTGTGCTGAAATCAAAACATCTGGAGACTCATCATTTATTATTTTTGAAAGCTTTATTATAGAAAATAATGTTCTTTTAGAATTTAATTTAATAGTATTTAACTCTTCTTCGTAGCTTGTTTTAATTTTATTTAAAGTTACAAATTTCACAGTATGATTTATTTGTTCTAACTCTTTAGAAAGATTAATAAAGCTTCTTTCGACTCCACCTTGTCCCATATGGGGAATAAAAATTAATATTTTCATTTTTACCCAGCTAACTTTTTAATTGAGATGCCTAACTCCAAATCAGATGGCTCAGAAAGAATAATTTTATCTGTCTTATTTTCAATAATTATTGTAGGAACAGTTTGCCTTCCATTGTTAAGCTTTTCTACAGTTTCTTTAAATTCAGGATTTTCAATTATATTTATTTCTTCGAATGGAATTTGATTTCTTTCTAAGTAATTTTTACTTCTAATACAATCGGAACACATATTTCGTGAATACATCAAAATTTTAGGATAATTCAATTTCATATGACTGATTATATTATAGAAAATATTCTATGTAATAATTATGTTGTGATTCCCTATAATTAAATCTAGTCTGGATCTCAAGTCATCAGAATAATTAATTGATAAGGGTAAATCTAATTCAATGCTATTTTCTTCATAAAAAATTTCTATAGTAACGTTATTATTTTCGCTATCATTTTTATTCTCAAGTAAAAGCTTTATGACGTCTTCAAATTTATATTTATCCTCAATTAAATTTTTAGAACCCATAAATTCAATTTTGAATTGTTTATTAATGCTTTGTGACTCGACTTCTGGCTCATTATCTTCATTATTAATAATAGGTGAACTTCTCTCATCATTTTCCTCAACATTGTCATCATAATCTGAATTTATTGAATCATTTTCTGGTGCGTGATCTGAAACAACACTTTCTTTAGCAGATACAAATTCTTCTAGGTCATGATTTTCAAATTCAAATTTTTTTCCATTTTCAAAAATCATATTTATTGATCCGTTCCTTAAATTTGTTTTTACATCTAACTCCAAATATGTTCCTGTTTCCCATAAAAGTTGTGAAGACTCCATTTTATCCGGCCAAACTACTAACTCAATTGAATTATCTAATAATCCTAATTCACAAATAATAAATTGATCTTTAGATCTTGTAGTTCTCTTAGTTATCGATAACACCTGCCCAATTGTTTTTAATTGCTCATAGGATTTTTTTGAGTTTATTTGTCCATAGAAAACAGCATGAGTACTTGAGTAAGATTCAATTTTCTTATTAATTGGGTTATCACTTAATGCGGTTCCCATTAAATCTCTTTCCCAAAACATTCTTTCCTTATAATCAACATCAGTCTCAAGAAGATCTAAATTAATTGGAACCTTAACTTCATCACCTAACAAATCAAACATATTAGCTTGACCGCTGGATTCTAACTGGTTCCTTTTTGATATTTCTTGAACAATTTTATCAAGTGAGGGTAGAAGTTTTTCTCTTGTTTCAATATCATCGAACGCACCAACCTTAATCAAAGGCTCCAAAGAACCTTTAGTTAATGGGTTTTTAGACATCCTAGAAATAAAATCTTCTAAATTTTTAAATTGACCATTTTTATTTCTTTCATTTACAAGAACTTCCATTGAACTTGAACTAATATTTTTGATAGTGCCAAGTCCATAACTTATATATTTTTTACCCAAATCATCAATATAAGGATCAAAATCAACTTCACTTCTATTTATGTTTGGCCTTGAAATACCTATATCCATCGAACTGCATTCAGAAATAAGGCTTGAGATTTTTTCTTTATCATCTGCGGAATTTTTCATTAGAATTGACATGAATATTTCAGGATAATTTGCTTTGAAATATGCTGTCCAATACCCAATCATTGCATAGCTTACGCTATGTGCTTTGTTGAATGCATATCCTGCGAAAGGTTCAATAAGTTCAAAAACTTTTTCGCCAAGTTCCTTAGTAAAACCATTTTCCATGGTTCCTCTCATGAACTTATCTTTTTCTTTTAGCATAACCTCAGGAATTTTTTTACCCATAGCTTTTCTGAATCTATCTGCGTCACCCAAAGAATAACCAGCAATTGATTGAGCAATAAGTAAAACTTGATCCTGGTAAACAATAATTCCGTATGTTTCCTTTAAGATATTTTCTAAAGATGGATGCGGATACTTGATAGGTATTTTTCCATGTTTTGAATCAATAAATGTCGAAATATGCTCCATAGGCCCTGGCCTATAAAGTGCAATCATTGCTGAAATATCATTTACTGATGTTGGCTTAAGATCTTTTATATATCTTTTCATTCCAGAGCTTTCAAGTTGGAAAACCCCAGACGTTTTAGCTTGGCTTAATAGTTGAAAAGTTTTTTTATCATCTTTTGGAAGAGAATCTAAATCTATTGAAATACCAGATTTCTTTCTAATCATTTTAATCGTTTGGTCTATTATTGTAAGATTTGATAAACCTAAAAAATCCATCTTTAATAGCCCTAAGTCAGCTAGTGCAAACATCTCATATTGTGTAAGAGGAGGTGCATCATCATCGCTTATTGGGGGTCTTTGGATTGGCACAGAATTATCTAAAGGATCTTTAGAAATTATTACCCCCGCTGCATGAGTTTGAATATTTCTAACAGAACCCTCAATTTTCATTGCATTCTCAAATAGATTTCTAACGTCCTCATTTGAGTCATATTCCCTTCTTAGTTCAGGGCTTAAATTAAGTGCCTTTTCTAATGTCATGTCAGAAGTGGGATTTGCAGGATCTCTATTTGGAACTAATTTTGCAACTTTATCAACAAAAGCCAATGGTAAATTCATAACTCTGCCTGCATCTCTGAGTGAGCCTTTAGCTTTAATTTTGCTAAATGCGATAATTTGTGCAATATGATCATAACCATATTTTTCAGTACAATATTCAAGCACTTCTTTCCTGCGATCATCCTGAAAATCTATATCAATATCAGGCATTTCTTTTCTCTCAATATTTAAAAATCTCTCAAAAACCAAAGTATTTTTTACTGGATCGATCTTAGTTATATCTAAACAATAGAGAACTAAACTTGCTGTTGCACTACCTCTTAAAGTTGTTAATATCTTTTTACTATTAACAAATTTGAATATATCCCATACAACAAGAAAATAATCAGCAAAATCAGTTTCTTTGATTACTGATAATTCATATTCAAGCCTTTCTATAATTTCTTTACTAGGCTCAGGGAATTTTTTTTCTAAACCTTTTTCACATAATTCTTTAAGAAAGCTGAAAGAGTCTTTATTATCAGGAACTTTAAATTCTGGGATCATAGTTTTAGAAAAGTCAATTTCTACATTACATTTCTCAGCAATTTCTAATGTATTATCACAAGATTCTGGGACATCTTTAAACTTCTCTCTCATCTCTTCTGGGCTGGTAATATAATAACTGTTATCTTCTAAGATATCCGACCTAGGGTTTGAACTTCCAGACCTCACATTTTTGAGCAATATTTCTTTTTCATAATCATTCTTAGTTTCATAGTGATTATCATTTGTTGCTACTATTTTTAAGTCTAAACTTTTATGATTATCAATAATCCATTTATTGGCTTTTTCTTGATTTTCAATATGTTCATGCCTCATAATTTCCAAATAATAATCATCTCCAAAAACGTCCTTATACCAATTAATAGTTTCAATAATTGATTTTTCATCCTCCGAAATAATTTTTTTAAATAATTCCGAGGATGGGCAACCAGAGAGCACTATTAGACCTTCCGAATGTTCTTTGAGTAAATCTTTATCTATCCTTGGCCTATAATAAAAACCTTCCAAATTACCTTTTGAAACCAATTTTATTAAATTTGAGTATCCTTTATTATTTTTAGCCAATACGGTTAAATGGTCATAAGTATAATTTGGATCTTTTTCAAATCTAGATTTAGGGGCAACATAGAACTCACAACCAATTATGGGCTTAATATTTTTATTTCTACATGCATTATAAAAATCAACTGCTCCATATAAATTGCCATGGTCAGTTAATGCAATAGCAGGCATGTTTAGATCATTGCAAATAGAAGCCATTGAAGGAAGAAGAGAGCTCCCGTCAATGAAACTAAACTCTGAATGATTATGTAAATGGACGAAGGATTTTTCAGTCATAATTTACAAATAAGAATATCTTTTGACCAAAAAATAGTCTACTTATTTATGAAAATTTAGATAGTATAATGCATGAATTATGTCCCCCAAACCCAAAACTGTTCGATAACGCATAATTAATTTCATAATCAATTGAATTATTTGGCGTGTAATCTAGATCGCAGTCAGGGTCAGGAGTATTATAATTTATTGTTCCATGAATTTTGCCTTCATAAATAGATTTTGCACAAGTCACTGCTTCCATAGCACCTGCAGCACCTGATGAATGTCCGATAATCGATTTAGTAGAATTTATTTTTAAACTATACGCATGGTCTTTAAATACATTTTTAATTGCTAATGTTTCAGCTTTATCGTTTGCAGGGGTTGATGTGCCGTGAGCATTGATGTAATCAATTTCCTCAAAATTTAAATTCGCTTTTGAAAGCGCCTTTCTCATTGCACTAGTTGCACCTTTTCCTTCAGGCTCAGGTTGAACTAAATGATAAGCATCAGAAGTGCAGGAGTATCCAAGTATTTCTACAATTGGAGCTTTACCTCTTTTGACAGCATTTTCCAACCTTTCTAAAACTAGTATTGCGCTACCTTCAGAGGGAACAAACCCATCCCTATTTTTATCAAATGGTTTACTAGCTTTTTCTGGGTCATCATTTTGAGAAGTAAGTGCATGCATATTGCAAAATCCACCTAAAGTTGTTTCACAAAATGGAGCTTCAGCTCCACCTGCTAGCATAATATCTGCATCTCCTCTTAAAATTACTTCGTAAGCTTCACCTATAGATTGTGTTCCAGCGGCGCATGCAGTAGATATAGAGTTTGAATAACCTTCTAAATTGAATATCCTGCTCACACTTGAAGCCGCCATGTTTGGCAACATTTTTGGAACATAAATTGGGCTTATGGTATTCCTATTTTTTTTAAACATTTGTATGGTTTCTTTTTCTGTTTCTGGTATAGTTCCTCCAGATCCACTCCCAATTAATGCTCCAATATTTGATCTATCTATACTTGATAGATCTAATTCTGCATCAGATATTGCTTCCATTGAAGCTGCAACAGCGAATTGAGAATTTAGAGCCAGCCTTTTTGACTCTTTTTTGTCCATGTAATTCAAAGAATCAAAATTCTTAATTTCTCCACCGATCTTACAGGAATATCCATCGGTGTTTAATTGGGTAAGATAATCAATACCTGATTTTCCATTAATTAGTGATTCCCAAAATTCATTAACTGTTTTTCCTGCACAGGATATAATTCCCATCCCTGTTACAACAATCCTGTCTTTACTTTCTTTGTTCATTTTCAATTATTTTGTTTATCTCTGCTGAAATGAAAAGGGATCCAGCAGATATGATTGTTTCGTCTTCTTTTGATTCTTTCAAAGAAATATTCAGAGCATCTTCCATGTCATTAGATTTAATATAATTTATATTATTATATTTGAATTTTTTTTCTATGTAAGTAACTTTTTCAGATTTTGGGTGACCTGATTCAGAAATTATCGTTTTACATTTAAACTTCTTTATAAATTTTATGGAAGAATTTATATCATGATTTTTGTTTAACCCAAAAATAAGAATAAATTTTTTACCAAAGAATTCATTTATTGTTGTCTCAAGTTTTTTAAACCCATCTTCATTATGAGCACCATCAATAAAAAAATTTCTATCCTTAAATTTTTTTAAGTTTCCCCTGCAAGGCCAAAAATTTTCTTTTATTCCATTCTCTACATCAATTTTATCAACTTTGAATTTATTTAAATGATGCAAAGTTTGAATTGATAAGGCTATATTATCCAAATAATACTCCCCAATTGAATAAGTGCTTATTTCATACTCTTCATCATTTAAATAAATAACAGAATTCATTTTATTATTTTTTAAAAATGGTTTTACATTAATAGAGTAATTTAAAGGTATCAATTTTGAATTTTCTTTTTTTGATTTTTCTTTGATTATTTCAAGAGCTTCACTTATTTGATTTGCAGTAATTACAACAGAATTTTTCTTTATTATTCCTGCTTTATTTTCTGCAATTAGCTTGATTGTATTACCTAAAACATTTTGATGATCGTAACTTATTGGTGTAATAACTTGTATATCTGAGTTTAAAACATTTGTTGTATCAAAAGTCCCACCAATTCCTGTTTCAATTATGTTTATATCTGCTGAATTTTTCTTGAAATAAATAAAACTAATTGCAGTAAGAATTTCAAAAAAAGAAAATTGAGTATTAAAATTTTTTTCATAAACAGAAATCTGTTTTTCAATTTGAAAATAAATATTAGCAAATTCTTTCATTGGAATATCTTTTTTATTTATCTTTATTCTTTCTGTGTAATCGTTTAAGTGCGGAGAGGTGTATAGGCCAACTTTATGTTTTAAAGATAAAACTGAAGACAATAATGATGAAACACTACCTTTGCCATTTGTTCCAGCAACATGGATGGTAAGTGCATTTGACTTATGAGGATTATCTAGCAACTTCATAAGTTGAAAACTTCTATCAAGCTTAAAGAAGGAAAAATCTTTAGATTCTTTCTTTTCAAAATTAAATCTTTTTTCAAGATTTTCAATGGCTTTTGAATAATCAAAATCCATAATCATTAAAATTTAATTATGGATCTTCCTGTTATTTTTCCACTTTCTAATTTATGGCAGGCACTATTTATGTCTGGGAGTTTAAAAGACTCACTAATCATTTTATCAATAGGAAATTCACCTTTATGGTACATATCTAAGAAATAAATAAAATCTTCTTCAGGATAAGTTGCACCTAAGCTACCTTTAAAAGTTTTTTGATTTAATAGAATTTGATTAGCATCTATAGATATGTTTGAAGACTCAGGTATACCAATTAGTATAGATATTCCTCCTATATTATCTGCTCCAGAACCACCTTTCTTTGTTGCCTCAAAAATTTGATTCATGGTTACCTCCTTACCTATTGCATCGAAGGCATAGTCTACTCCACCATTAGTAAGATCATAAATTTCATTTATGGAATCATTTTCAATTGAATTTATGGTGTGCGTAGCACCAAATTTTTTTGAAAATTCTAACTTTTCATTATCAATATCAATAGCAATAACTTTTGAAGCTTTTAAAAGTGATGCCATTTTTACAGCAGCTAATCCAATTCCTCCAACACCATAAACAGCAACAGTTTCGCCTGGATTAACTTTTGCAGTATTTTTAACTGCACCTGCACCAGTTAAAATAGAGCAACCAACAATACAAGATTCGGGTGTCGCATATTTTTTTGGAATTTTCACAATATATTCATCTTCACACATTATTACTTCTGACCATGTAAAAGTTATCCTGCAATTTAATTTTTTTTCTTGATAACTAACTCCCTTAAGTTCAGGAAGGTACCTTCCTTCGATTGGAGTTCTTCTGACCCATGTCGCAATTACATAGTCACCCTCTTTTACGTAATCGCATTTAGGACCAGTTTTCATAACTATGCCCGTTGCTTCATGTCCTAAAAGAAAAGGTTTGGGAAGATTTGCATCATTCATTTGGTGAAGTTGGGAATGGCATATTCCACTTGAAATAAGCTTAATCATAACTTGATTTTCAATTGGGTCTGCAATATCTATCTCATCAACGATAAGTTCCGGTTTATTATCTATTTGAATAGCTGATAGTGATTTCATTTAATTATCCAAAAAACTCTTAATTAGACTTAATGAACTTATTATAGCCCTTCTTTTATCCGGAACACCAATGCCAGCTGACCTGACATGTTTAATTTGATGTTTAGCATCATCAACTATTGCAAAATAGCTCTCACCCTGTCCAAGATTCTGGACATTTTCATCTCCCGTGGTTATTCCATAGTATGCAAAGCCAATATCTGAAGAAGAAATATTTTTAATAAATTCAGCAAGCATCAGACATTTTTTTTCAGGAGACTGCTCTTTTTCTTCAATATTAAATTTTTTTAAAAACTCATTTATATTTTCGTTTTCGGATGTCAGACCAATTTTAAACCTATTATTTGCAAAATTTTTGATCGAATTAGATATCACTCCGCTAGTAATATTTTCAAATATTGAAATTGATTTTCTACTTTTGTTTAATTTTTTTGCAACAACTTTTTCTAATGTATCTTCATCTTCACCAAAAATATTATTACCCAAAAGCTTTTCAATTTCATTTTTTACTGGTGTTATTAATTTTGTAGCTTCTTCTTTATTTTTTGCTTTAGCAGCAATTCTTACATCTACTTGCCCCGGGTGTGCAAGCACGCCAACAGTTGGGTTTTTCGAGCTCTCCATTATCTTTCCTATTAAGTCATCAACATTACTTTCGCCCAAATCGATTGTTTTTAACACTTTATAGTGAATGATTTCTTCAAGCTTATATTTATTAACAAGATAAGGAATTATTTCATTATCAATAAGCCACTTCATTTCAAAAGGTACCCCTGGCAAAGAAATTATGCATTTATTATCTTTTTCTACAATAAATGAAGGGGCAGTACCGTTAGGATTTTTAATGATTATTGAGCCATCTGGAAAATGTGCCTGCCTATCATTATTTTTAGTAGGTATCATCCCTCTCTTCCTAAACCTGTTATTTATATGATCAAGAGAATCTTTATCAGCAATCAAATTTTTGCCTGTAACTTTTGCAACAATATCTCTTGTTATGTCATCTTTAGTCGGACCTATTCCGCCACATGTAATTACAATTTCTGCCCTTGATAATGACTTTGATAGAATA
>Ga0163111_10001811_pt1 | contig 13382 bp, 8 predicted proteins | sample CRUFie1St18metaG_FD_109645 | JGI IMG/M metagenome (GOLD analysis project Ga0163111, IMG submission 109645) | Marine microbial communities from the Costa Rica Dome - CRUD Field 142mm St18 metaG | ecosystem: Environmental > Aquatic > Marine > Oceanic > Photic zone | place: Costa Rica: the Eastern...
AAAAGCTACATCATCTATTCCCTCTTGCTGGAGCACATCAAAAAAACCTTTTTGGTTTTCTGGGTCTTTTGTATTTAATCGTTGTTGAGGTTTCCAAGTAGGTGAATCAGAAGCAGCAACTGCTTTGTCTAATCCAAGTTGAGATGCAGTTTGTTCTGCTTGTTCTACAGCTTGTTGATCTTTACTATCAAAGGACTGACCTGTCCAAAGAGGTATAGATCCCATCCTAACTTGTAAAGCAACTCTTCCTGATTGCATGCTAGTAATATTAAAACCTAGTTTTATTCCTTTGGATTTTAAATCAGTAATTAGTGCAGCTGCTTGTTCTATATTATTACTGTCCAATGCTTCATATAACGATCTAATATTTTTTGCTTCATTTCTCAAGGTTTGATTTCCACCACCTCTTAGAAGTGAATATAATCTTTCTCTAAATTTTTTGACGTTTTTGCCAAAGAGAAATTTTACACCTGTTCCACCTAAATTAACTTCAATAGAACCCAATCTACCATCTTCTGTTTTTGTAAAATTTTTGGTGTTTAAAACATCATCTGCTGGAGTTGTATCAGTTTGTTTATCTGTTGTATCCTTAGATGGTTTAGAAGGATCTTTTTGACTTGGATCTGGTATATAATAAGTTCCTCCTTCAGGTCCTGTTTTTACTTTAGCACCTCTCGGTGCATCTCTCTCTTTATCAACGTATATCTTATCTAACTTTTCAGCAACTGATTTAATAATTTGATTTATTACCTTAGAATCTAATTTTTTTTCTTTTAAGATGTTTCTAAGTTTTGCTTCGTGTAACGGATTCGCAATGTTAGGAACACCATTCTCAGTTTGATAACGCCATTCAATAAAAATTTTGTTTATAAATTTTTTATAATAATTCATTCATATCCCCAAACGTTTGACCTGATTTTATTGTTACGGGAAAACCATCTTTAGTTAGTATATCAGTCAACTCACTAACTATATCTTCTTCCATATCAAATAAAAAACCATCATAATTATACAAACAAAGTGTACTTCTATTCTCATATAAATAGTCATTAATTTGTAATAACACCTTCATATTGCGTTCTGTCTCATATGACTGTAAGTAATAGTTAAATAGTTTCGTATCACTCATTTTACCAAGATTGGCTACTGTCATTGGTCTACTGTATAATTTAGATAAGATTGCTTGTTCTTTTACATAAATTGAATATAAATCACCGATGAACTCATCAACTAACCTAAAAAATTCAATACTTTTGAATCTTGGTTCGACGCCTCCATACAGCTGTCTGAATGTTATTTTTTTAGCTTCACTTCTATCATCTATTCCATATTCATTCATTAAGTAACCATGCACATCTTCTTGTGGAAAATTATAATTTAATATATTTGCAATCAAGTAAACATGATAAGAACTATAGTCAAAAAGGACAAACCTGTTATTTCTTGGTGTGATGAGTTTTCTTTTGTCAGGAGGTAATGCAGCTAAGTTTAAACCATCATATGAATTAGATGGTCTACCTGTTGCAGTACATACGTTATAATTTTGAAACACTTCGTTTCCATTATACATTACTGACTGATTGTTAAGTTTACCAAAAGTTTTGCCAACTTCTTCATTGAATACTAGATATTCAGGACTCACGCTATGTATATGTTGTTGTAAAATATTATGGATATGAACACAATTATCTTGTATGATATTCAAAGGAATAATATCATTAATGTTCTTATATCGATAGTATTTGTTGACTAATGTTTGATATTGTTGTAAATTATCTATCTGTAGCGTTTTGTTAGTGTTCCACCAATATAACAATGTTACATTTAAAACATTATCACGTATTATAGGATGGTAATAAAATGTATTTATTAAATCTTCTTTATTACTATCACTATCATAGTGAGACATATATAGACTATTAAGATAATGTTTTCCTAAATAGTTTGTATTAAGTGGGTGACCATTAGGATTTGAAAAGATGGGTATCTGTATATTATCCATGTTATATATTACAACCTTTTATTTACAAAGTCAACTATTTTTATGCACCATCTACTTGTAAATTAGCTTCTTTAGTTTTGGTTTCTATAGCAGCATTTATCCTTCCTCCTTCATAACCACTCCAATGCCCATCCCAGTCATTTAAGAAATCAATAATATCTCTAACTGCCTTTACTAAACCTGCTCCAGGTTTTGACACGAATGTTACGAAGTCACGAGCTCTATCTTCCGCATTTTTTTCATAAACTAAATGTTGATAACCAGTTATGTCTTCAATAGGTGTACCTGGTTCAGGTCTATCCGTTCTGTTAGAATCATACCAAGTAGGATACACATCTTTTACACCAGGTGTCATTTCCCATAACCTTTTTAGTTGATCATCTTTCCATGGTCCATAAAGTTCCTGATCCCAACCTGGTGGTATTTCTGGAGTTGGTACGATATAATCGTAAAATGGTTCAATTGGATTCTCATGTTTTAATATTACTCTTCCTCTAGGACCAAGATTTACGTCAATGTATCTCTTACCTGGTTGAATTTTTAATTTTTTATCAGCAAAAACTTCAACTTCATATTGATTACTTAGAAACCAATTATTGAAAGGATCTGCGGGACCTTGTTTGTCAAAGTAAGATTTAAGTGTTTTTGTCATAGTAGGATGATAAACTCTTCCATTTTCGTAACCCATTTCTTGCAGTACCTTGCCTAAAAATGAACTGTGACCTGGAAAATATGGAAAACCGTAGCTGCCTTCTCTCAGTGGTGCTATACCTTCTGAATAAGCAACAGCTCCTCTATACATCCATTCAAAGTCCTCTACAAATTTATTTCCACTTGGTGTACGTAATTGGTCAATAAAAAATATATCCATTTCAGAACCTTTATGGATACCTGCTGTTGCCTCAGAAACACCTCTTAATTTCTCAAGTTCTGGTACTGGTTTACCTGTATCATCAAAATGTAAGAAACTACTACTCCTCTTTTTCTTAACTGGTTTTTTAGGTTCCTGTGGCGTTGGCTTAGGTGTTGGTTGAATTTCAGGTTCTATACTCAACTCTACAGGTTTTGTCTCAATCTTTTCATCTTGCAATTCAGCTGGTGGCTCCTTATCACGTCTCTGTGTGATTGTTGCTGACAGAGAAGTGACCCAACCTTTTTCGTCAATCTTATGATCTATACCCATCAGTATAAAACAATAGTTATCCTTGATCCTATTCGGTAAATAATCAACGCTCACCATATCTTGAAACTTAAACATACCAGTTCCCCACATATCTAACTCTAGAAAATAAGGCAATTGAACAGGAGTAAGACCATCGATTATTTTTATATTTCTAAGATACCTAGCAGATTTAGACATTGGTTGATTTGTAGGTGATTCTATATCTACAGTTTTAGTTTCACCTATAGGTTTATCTTGACTATCTTCAATAAGATCTTTTTCTTCAGCAGCACTGTTGTATTCAACTTTGTTTGGATTTTGCTTTTGACCAAAACTCAAAGGCATTTTTTGTTGTTTAGAAAAAGCCTTTCCTACAGCAAGAGGATCTCTTCTATCCGAAACCTTTTCTTCTAAACTATTGTTGAAACCTAATATTTGTTCAAGATGTTGTTTATTTTTAATACTACTATTCGACAGCCCATTTCTGCTGAAATATTCAGTACCCTTTTTGGGTAGACCTCGGTCGTTTCGAAATACATCAAGTAGTTGTTCAAGTTCAGCAACACTTTTGCCAGACTCTACATTGGCTGAAGTTAGTCCATTTGGTGTAGCCTTATCAGCAACTAGTCCTGCAAATATGAAGTTAGCAACTTCACCTTCATATTTGATACCCATATTGATATCATAGATTAATGAGTCAGGTGAAAATGGTCTAAAATAAAAAACGTCATCTGAACCATCTAGTTTTGGCTGTGGTACTAAAGGCTGATGATTAAGTTCTATAAAATGGTTATAACTGTACTGTGTGTTTGCTGTTGCATATTTTATGTTATAAAAGCCCTCTGAATCCTTGCTAATATCATCCATCATTTTATCAAGAGCTTCTCCAAGTGTGAGTTTAGAATCAGAAAAGGATTCTAACATTTTTCCAACATTGATAAACATTTCCCTCATTGGTACTAGACCCATTTTCTTTGTATGAAACTCATAGTTTACAGCAATATTATTATCAGGATCTACTCTATCTGGATTCTTGATGTTTTCGAATCTATATGAAGCTGGTACAGTAAGTTGTTCAGCATTATAACTTCTTTGGTATTGATTAGGATACACTAAATAGGGTGCATCACCATGTTTAGCTCTATCATTAGTATAAATTTCATAATCTTTAAATCGTCTGAGGTAACTATCCATACTATTAAATTTACGATTAAGATAGCTTCGTTCTGATTTAAAAGTATCATCACCGTATATTGTATTTAGTACCTCATCCTCAAACCAACCTAGTTGTACATAGAAATCGTTAACACTCAAGTCTTGTTGAATTGCTAAAACATCTAGTAAAGGTCCAGGTAAGTTCGTATCATTATCAAGTTTACGGAGCCACACACCCCATTTAGAAGCGATATTATTAGGTGTTGTGATATCAGTTTTGTAAAAATTTGATTGTTGTTGTAGATAATCTGCTAGTAAACTCAATCTATTCCCTTGATTAAAAAGATCGTCATTTACAATGAGTGGTTTTTTATCTTTCAAAATACGACGTTCATATAAACTATCACCCATAATTGCAGGTGGCGGAGCAGCATATTCAGCTTGCAATTCAAGTGATGGACCCATATCACTTTTATATTTCAAGAAACTATCATACTCTTCCTTAGCTTTATTCCACGCATCTCTTGCAATTGAATTATTACCTTTTTCAACTTCACCTTCCGTATATGGTAAGAATCTTAACGGTGGTCTAAGTTCATCATTTGTATCAACCTCAACAGCACCAGTACCTCCAACAGTTGAACTTATTCTGTAGTCAGGTATGTATTTTTCCACAATATTAGTTTTGATCCAATCAATCCAAAATTCGTCACTCAAATCCTCCTGACCATCTGTACTTGGAAGCGATACGTCAAAACTACCTAAAGCAAAAGCTGTATTAAGGAAATTTGCCCAATCATTACCACCTTTACGCTTTTCTTCAACTAATATGTTGAGCCAAACATCTTCTAGAGTAGTCTCGTTTAGAAGAGTTACGATAAAATTTTCACCAGTTTCTGGATCATAGTATATTGTTTCTCCTGTCTTTGGATCAGTAATCTCTTCATATTTCGGTACATAATTTACTTGACCTTCTTCATCAGTAGTTTCTATAAAAAATTCATCTGATGAAATTGTTTTGAATGTCACACTTCTCTGCAGTACTCCAAATTCATTTCTTAGATTTTCTGCAGTAGTCCTTTCTTCATAGGGGTTCTAATATTTTCAACCTGGTCAAATTCATCCATATATTGTTCTGCAATTCTTTTCTGAATAGTTTCCCATATAGTGTTTTCTAAGTTGTTTTCTAAACTTTGCTGGTTGGTTTGATCTGGTCTGATGGGTTGTGAAGTAACAGCTCTAGTTTCACCTGCAATACCGTCTAGTACAACTCGCATACCACCAGTTTTTGTTACAGTTGCCTTAAAAGTAACAATGTTACAGGTTAATACAAGTATATCACCCCTGTTTTTAGTGATATAAGACATTGAACCGTCTTGTGGTGTATATAAGTGATCTCTTATATCCTGCATACCCATATTAAGATTTACCATATCTTCAACGCTATAAAGATCAACGTTTGACCATGAAACATCTAGATTAAATTGTGCACTTGGTATAGAAAAAAATGGTTCGACAAAATCGTAGTAATCATGTATATTCTCGCATAATAAATCAATAGTAAATCTTAGGTGATTACCATGATCTGCTTGGCCTTGTATTGTTCGAAGATCAACCCTTGAAATTCCAACACCTGGTTTGAAGAACGTGTTAACATTAGGATCATAACCTTGAGCATTACTAAGATTTGTAACTTGTGTGTTTCGATTTATAGGCTCTAAAATATTAGAAGCATCAGGTTCTTTGTGATCTCCAATTACATAAATTGAATCTCGTATTGATTCTGAAGCTATTTCCTCTATGATTGCTCTAGTGTTTGCTCTACGTGTCACTTCTTCTTGGTTAGGAAACTTTGCTTGTTGCTTCTTTACAGCATCCTCAAGGCTTTCTTTGGTGACTTCGTTAAAATCTCTGAGTACAGTATACATTCTAACAACTGGCGTAACTCCATTGTTAAGAACAGAAGAATCACTCAAGGCCATATATCCCCCTGGACCGTGAGGAAAATTTATTCTCTCAGCAAAAATAGGATCATTGGGTAAGACATCACCTCTATTACTTAACTGTCTTGCCTCTAGTTTTTCTTTTAGTGCTGGATGAACTTTACGTGCATCTAAGATAGGTATGTCAGGTTCTTCTAGTATTTTATCTATTTCTGCCATAACTATTTAGGTGGTATTCTAATTCTCAAACCTGCTTCGACGTTGATGTTAGATAAATTATTAGCTTCAGCTATAAGATACCAATCAAACACGGAACCATAGAACTGATGAGCTATAGTATCTAATCTGTCACCTCGTTCTGTAATTACGTAAACATCTTGATTTGTTTCTTCCTTATATTTTCCATAGTCTGTAGCATAATATTGTTTACCATTCACATCAGTTATTATTTTATTTTCATCGTATCGCATTTTATTCACCTGCTATAGGATTATATCCATAAAATCTTGTGTTAATATTAGGTGGCTGATCATGTATAACCTTGTACTTTAATGCAGCTTCTATAAGTTTAGGTACCTGTTTTCCGTTTTCAATTTCCCAGGTACCACCATCAGGAAATGTATAGTTAATACTATCAATGAATCCTGTCAAACCAGTAAACAATTGTTGTTGTTGTGCTATACCAAAATCACTGTTATATAGATCACCATATCTGAATTTAGTCAAAGGAGGTTTCATTCTAACTGCACCAATTTTTTTATCATTTACGTATTGAGGATAGCATAAACTTGTTAATCTATTTAATTTTTTGTAGATTGCATCTAATTCAAACGAAGTACCCGCGTGTAATTTTAATGTAAAACTTAAATCTCTACTAGCATTATTATATATATAGGTTGGTTCTGATCTACCTATAAAACTATTATCAGTCCAACGGGGACTAACATTTTCGTTTAAACTTGAAATATAAGCTCTAAATACAATAATAGAATTATCTCTCAAATCCTTAAAATAAAACGGAGCTCCATAATTTTCATTAATTATTTCCTTGGTTCTTAATGCACCTATACTACCATCATCTTTATTAAATTCTTGACTGACTCTAAATGCAGCACTATCAGTAGTATTACCTCCACGTCCTGTAACTCTGTCAAATAAACTCCTAGCAGCTTCAGCTGCTGACTGTTCGGCAATTCCTGCTTCTCTTATTCTTCCAGCTCTCGTGGTTATAGGATCACCCTCGGGATCATATTCATCTCGTGGTCTAACTATATCAGTAAAATTATCTAAGAAACTCTTAGGGTTACGAGGTAGAAAACTATCACTTACCGTTTTTGCCGGCAAACCAACACTAGTATTTGTAACCTTACTTTCATAATTTCTATGTAGTCCTTCTAGATTACTAATTGAATCAGGTGCATTATCAAACGGAGGTATTATTCCTTGAAGTTCTGCTTTAGCTGTGTTTATTAAATTGATAGCACCCAAGATACCTCTATCTTGTATAACACTAGCACCAAATGGAGTACCAAGGATACCAGGAACAAACGCCAGTGATTCGACAACTGCGTTTTCAGGACCTAGAGATAACTTTTTGGTTTTTACCCTATTGAGTCTTCCACCACGACGATTATATTCAGCACTCACTACCACAGATTGTAATCTTAAACCAGCTTGACGCTGTAGTCTGAGTCCACCAGCTGGTGACTTTAAGAATTTATTTATTCTACTAGCATCTATTCTAGTTGAATCAAGAGCAAAACCTCTGTTGTTACTTTGTCCTATGTTTCCTCCAACAAGCGGTATATCTGCATTAGTTCTACCATCTGTATCAAAAAGTTGATAAGGTTCATCTCCCCGCTGACCACTGTTACCTCTGCGAGGATCCAAAAGATTTTTAAATTTTACTGCTAATTGACTGTTGGCTAGGTCTCCTTCTCCAAGTCTTAATGGATCTAAATTAGGATTGATAGGAATTTGTCTCTTAGCTAGGTTATTAACTATTGAAGCATTTACGAAGGGGTTAGTAATTGCAACTCCTTCAACATCAGTTGCTCTATTTGTAATATTTGTTCCAGCTATACTTATTTGTCCATTTTCAAAGTACCTTGTTGGCACTTGTGTATTTTTTTCGTTTACCAGGTCAACAATTGTAGCCTTAGCTGGAAAACCTTCTCTAGTTGCTTGATTACCTTGAGTTACAATTTGTTCTAAGGTTGGAGTGTTTATCTTTCCAAATGTTAAACTATACTTGTCATTAGGTCCATTGAATATTCCACCTACTTCATCATCCTTGTTACTACCAAAATAGCTGTTAGTGCCAAATCGGATACCGTTATATTTTGCTTCACCATTTATTACAAATGCATTATCGTCGCTATTTATACCTTCACCTGCTGTAAAGTAAGGATTATTGTCAATACTTATAAAATTAACACTATCACTAGTACCAATATTAGTAGATCTATTAGAAAACGGTTGTGCTGGTATAGGTTCATTTAGAGAGGATTTATTCATTAGTGGCGAGTTATCATCTTTTATACCAACTAATGTTTGATACCTATCTCTAATAGCTTGACCATTGTTAGGGGTTGCGAAGTCTTTTAATCCTGCCATTACATTCCTTTATGCATGATCACCTTTATTTGATCAGCACTTATAACAGTTTCTAAATTTAAATTGTTTATAGCATCAACAACATTTTCTAAACCTTCTTTCATATCTTCATTATTCACCATTCCATCTAATGTTGATTTTCTTACGATACCTTCAGGATCACCTGTACCAGTTATCATTACGGGAACATTAGGTGCTGTAGCCATTGCAAACGCACCTGATGGAAGATCATGCTCTTCTTGTATAGGGAAGGGGCGATTCATTCTTTCTTGCAAAACTTGCGCGTCTGACCGCTCTCGTAAACCAGTAACATCTCCTATTGCAACCTCACCTCGTGGATCAACCTGTACAGGTTCACGTATATTTAGACCCAACATACGACCAAACCCCTTCATAAAACTACCTTCAAATTGTCTACTAAATCCTGCAATTTTATCAATAAAGGCAGAAGTTTTACTAATAATGTTAGCTAACTGACCTGCTATATCTACGATTGTTGTTAAGATACCCTCCAATTTACCTTCTTGAACTAACTCTCTAAACTCTTTTACAAAACTCTTAAGCGTGGGTTGAAATTCCTTGAATATATCTGAACCAAGTTCTGTTAAAATAGCACTAATTTCCATTTTTAGTTGTGACACTGGTCCTAATATGCTCGTAAGTTGTTGATCTAAAGGAGCCATACTTATATCAAGTTGCTCTTTAAGATCTTTAGCTGTATCTCGTGTTAGTTTTTCAGCAACATTTAGTTTTTGAACGGTTTCAAGGTTTGTATTTAGCGACTTAGCTATTGATTCTAATATTATTTCCTGCTGAAAAGCGTTAGCTGCACGAAAACCTTCACTCCTTGTTATTTGTTGTATTATTCTCTGTGATTCCTGTAGAAGGCCAGCTTGATCTCCAATGGTTCTTAGTCGACGTGCCTCTGCTAAATTTATACCTTCTATTCCTGCCTGCTGTAATATTATATTTGTTAACACTTCATTGGCAAAAGTTGTCTGTAGATCTAATAATCCCTTTTGAGTATCAGCAATAGATGACAATTCAATACCAGCATCAGTTGCATTGAGGGCTGCATCTCTCAAATTTTCAGCTGAGAATCCTGTGGCTGCTTGTACCTGAACGGAAGCATTGGCCATTTGTTGTAATACTCTTGCAGGATTTTGACCTCTTTGTAAAGCTAGATTTTTAGTTACATCAACAAAGTTTTTACGTTGTCCTGTACTGAGGCCTAGGTTACGTTGTAGGATACCAGTTAGTTTTGCAGCTTCTTCATTAGCAATTCCAGTACCTTTGGCTAGCTCTACTATTTCTTTTGCCTGACTTGAAGCTGATCCTAACCCTATGCCAAATTGTTCATTGAGTGTTTTAGTTACTGCAATTACATCTTCTATATTACCACCTATTCTAGTTACATCAATAGCAGCTTGACTTAATCTATCAAAAAATATACCTCCTCCTCCTTGAGCTAAGAATCCAAATGCCTGACCTACTTTGTCTATCCTTGTATTAAATTTAAGTAGTGATCCTATTATAAACGTAAACAATGTTGTAACACCTGCAGTTATAACTCCAACAACACCGAGTGCTACAGCTTTAGCTGTAACTAAATTTTTCATCATTTTTAAAGGAAATGAAACCATTCGTTTTATACCTGCTAATAATCCAGGACTATTTACTGAGTCTGCAGCTGCTTCCTTTTGCTCTTGATATCCTTCTTTTATCTTATCAGACGTAGCTTCTGCAGTTCTCTCTTCCTTTTTTTTAGATCGTACCATTGCTTGAGTTACTTCTTGAAATGCACCGGGCATTTGTTTAACTGCACCAAGAGCATTTTTTACATGAGTTACGTACTTTTCTGCAAGATTATTTTGATTAGCTTGTTTACTAACTATAGTACTACGAATTCTAGATTCTTGTGTTAGTATATTAGTAAGGGTTTGAGCAACGTCTTGCATGCCCTCCATACTACTCTGTTGATCAGCGGTTTGATCAGCAAGTTTTTTAAGGTCTTTTTTTATTTGTCGTGCATTAGCCATTTATCTAGTCTTTAGAACGGTTTGTTTGGTTATTTATAAATATTGACTAGATTACTTTTTAAATCGTTGATTAGCTTTTTCCGTAGCTTTAGCTTTTTCCTCATAATGACGACTGAGTTCTTTAAAGTAGAAGGTTCTAAGATATACTGGTAAGTTGTATACATCACTCCAATTGAAGCCATTACCATGCATACACAACTGGAATATTTGTTCGTGAAGTATTTTTTTATACTGCGGCGTCAGGCCAAAAAAATCGTACGGTTAAAGGTATATTTACCTTCACCATATCACCTCCTATGTCTACTTGCTGTTCTAATATAATATCAGGTTGTATCTTGTTATAATAAGCTCTTAAAGCTAAACTATCTACAGACAACATATTTGTTACAAGTTTATTTATAGTTGTTTGTGAAGTATCGTCACCAACTGCAACAATCATTTGTCGAAGTCTGCTGGTTACTGTTGAAGCTATTCCTGTTTTTTCAGTTGCAGTCACTTCTTTTTCAGCTATTCTTTCTTGTTTACCAGTAAACAGTTTTATTTTGACTTCAAGACCTGATTTAGGAAGCTTAAATGGAAATTCATTACCATTATAATCAACATCAGCCTCTAATGGTTTATATTCAACTTTTGACAGATCAAAACTTACTTCATGTTCAACTCCTTCATGAAATACTGTTGCTGGATATTCTGGTCCGTAAGCAAGTACACGAGCTGCTACCATAACTGCATTTTTATCACCTACAACTAGATCAGACTGCTTGACACCTTTCGTTACTATAAGAGAATCAAATAATCTATCCAATACAACTCCTTTACTGATAAGATTCTGAGATGATAAAATATCCTCTTCTTTAGCAGTCATATATTTTATTTCTATTTGACCTGATCTAAGAGGTGACTCTTTATCATATACTAACCCTTTGGATGGTAAGTCAATAGTTTCGGTAGGGAACTCAAAGTTTGCCATATGTAACTTCCTTAATTATTATATATAAATATATATAAAATAAAAAAAGGGCTGAAAAACAGCCCTTTTAATTTTACTGTAAACCGTTAGAACTGTAAGATAGCGTAATCGTATCTCAATGTAATTGTTATTTCAACAGGATCGGATGAAGCAAAATCAAGATCACCAAACTGCACATCTTGACAGAATGCTCCTTTCAAAGTCCACTCTTCTATCTTATCACCAACAGGACCTAAAACATTAAATGTAACATCTTTTTTGTAAAAATCAGAATATCCATCTCTACCTGTTACAGATTCATGTGACAGTCTAACCCATTCCATAACCGCTTGGGCTGCTGACGGTACTATTGGATCATATAAAGTAATCTGAAGTTGTTGCCATCTTCCTTTACCTTTCACATATCTAGTTACGTTCATATGTTCTAAGGTAACTTCTTCAAACTGTATCTGTGGCCTTTGAGCGGTTTTTATCATATACGCTTGAATACCATCAATCTCCATGATAAATCGATTTTTAAGTTTAGGCTCAAACGGCGTAAACATTATATCGGTTGGATCTATTAAATCAGCCATTACTTTTCTCCAATATTATACTAGTTATTTCTTTAATAAATAGCAAAAAGATAAAAAAAAGAGCCAGCAAAGATGCTGGCTCTTTCATACACACCTGTATAATTTACTTATTATTCAGGAAAAGAAGCTCCTGTAGGTTGAATTGTGAAATCCAACACAATGAACTCAGCAGTACGAGTTGGCTGTAAGAACAACTGACCAAACAGTATATTTCTATCAACCACATCTGGTGTGTTATTTGATTCATCCATAACTACTCTAAAAGCATTTAATCCTGAATTGCTTTGAACTTGTTCTAGGAATGGATTTACGATATTAAGGAATCGTCCTCTAGTTGCTGCGTTGTTTTGCTCAAACACTAGGAATCGTGATGTAGAAGCTATGAACTTCTTAACATTGATTAGAAGACGCCTTACGTTTACTCTATCAAGTGCAGAAGCTTTTTTCTGCATTGTTTTCTGACCAAATACTGACACTCCTTGACCTGGGAATGTTGCTATTGGATTTACGTTACTATCATAAAGATCATCTCTCATACTGTTAGTAAGTTTCCTCGTAGCCTGTATAGCAGAATCAATACCACCTCTGTTTAAACCAGCTGGTGCAAACCATGGGTGAGCAACTTTATCGTTAAAAGCATACACACCTGCTAGTACAACAGATGGAGGTACAAATCTAGTCGTACCAACTGCTACATCCTGTATCTGTATCCATGGATAGTATGCAGCTGCAAAACTAGTGTTACGTGCTTCTGTATTTGATTTAGCAGATGCTATAGTAGTACCTTTGGTTACATTATCAACAATAAGGAATGCATCACCTCTACTCTCAACCATATTTATAGCATCTGATATAATTGCATTGTGATGTGATCCACCAAATTGATCTATTACACCTGGTAATAACAGTAAGTTAAAATC
>Ga0163111_10001812_pt1 | contig 13372 bp, 10 predicted proteins | sample CRUFie1St18metaG_FD_109645 | JGI IMG/M metagenome (GOLD analysis project Ga0163111, IMG submission 109645) | Marine microbial communities from the Costa Rica Dome - CRUD Field 142mm St18 metaG | ecosystem: Environmental > Aquatic > Marine > Oceanic > Photic zone | place: Costa Rica: the Eastern...
ATGAGAGATTGACCAAAGTATCAATCCATCTGAATTTGCCCTACCCAAATCTACAGGTATATCTGGATTTTCGAGAGCAGATACCAGGTCTTCAAGAGTTATTCTTCCGGATACTACTCCGGATACTGCAGAAGCTATTCTTCTTACTTGATTCCACAAGAACGCCCTAGCTTTTACTGAAATTCCTATAATTTTACCATTAGAATCTAGCCATGGAGAGCATTCGTCAATAACTCTAATCGGATTTATATCGCCTTCTATTTTACACAAATTAGTAAAATTATGCTCCCCTTGAACAGCAGAACATGCCTTTTCTATAAGTAACCTATCTGGCAAAGATGGCCAATCTTCTATTGCTTCTAATCGATATAGATAATGCCTATGGTTGGCTTTCCTGGCCCTTGTATTGGAAGGTACTTCTTGAACATGCCACATTACCATGCCTATGGGTAGATTATCATTTATTGCCCTCAACATAGATTTAGGAGATACTTGGTCGATTAATGACTTTGGTAAAGTAATACATGCAAGATTCATACGTACACTAACGCCTGCGTCTGTTCTGCTACAAATCTCCAAACATCCTTCCGACCACCAGGTTAATTTTTTCAATGCTTTTTGGAGTGATCCTTCAACCGTTCTGATGTCTGGTTGTATCTGAGATCCATGGAAACAATCTCCATGATAACCAAAGGCAACCATTACCCTGCCGTTAGGCAAGTTAACTACCTCCTTCATTCCTCAGTTGCCATATATTCCATGGCTTCTTCTACGGAAGAAAAACCCAATCCAATGATAGCAAATTCTATTGCTATTGGAGTATATTGTTGAGCAAATTTTTCACTTCTATCAAAATTTGTCTTCAAATTTATTGAGTCAATCAACATTCTTGCTGCCTCATATAGATGGAATGAAACATCAACTTCTTCTGATTTTTCTCCTAAAGCTCTAAGTTTTTGGAATTCTCTGATTGCCATTGGGACTCTATCAAATTCAATTAATGCATTAGCGTAAGATGCTAGATATTCAGCGTTATCTGAATCTAGTCCTGCGGCCTTTCTAAGATAAGATTGTATTTTACCTTCATTAATTATGTCATTTCCTTTGTCATCCATATTCCCATTTTCTTGAATTTCAAACATTGCTGCCTCAGCCCATCCATGATAGCCTGCGGGGTCATTAGGGTTTGCTGAAATATAAGATTCAAAAATCTCCATTGCCCCCATAAAATTTCCTGATGTAATACTTTGTGCTGCGTTAGTTAATATATCTTCTTCGGACATTATAGTCACCTACGAGACACGTCAGAAGCCATGGGGTTATGAAAGATACGTTTGTTATTTAAATTAAATCAGAATTATTTCCTGGTAAATTATTATTTGCATCCATCAATTCATTGATTAAGCGATATATCTTCATCGGACTCCTAATTCCATACAAACAATCCGAAGGTTCTTGGGCAACAGAGTTTCTGCGGCGTTGTTTAGAAATCCAACCAAAAATCGATAAAGATGTTTTTCCTTTATTGGTAACTATTTCTTCAGGTAAGCCTAGCCCTGCATCTACAGACTCTTGTTGGATTCCTAATCCAGATGCTGTCAAGATGTGCACGTTACCATAACCCAAAATTCTCCCAATAATCGGAGGGTTAGCTTTTAGATTTTCTATTTTCTCAAAAGAAATCCCATGGACACTAGTATCGAAGAACAAGAATTTTTTACGTATATGTATTCTTTTGTCCGTAATAGCATAGTTGAATGCATTCTGATAAATAAATGTCAAAATAATCATGACTAAGCTGGAGAAAATTCCTAAAGGTAAGAACCAAAAATAATTCCATTGAGGCAATGGATTTTCAAAATTAGAACCAACTAATCCAGAAAGAGTAGAGAAAATATCAGCTAAATACCAGAGAAATGGTATTAGTGCTGAAATTATGATCCAAGATATTGTCCATTTTCCTGAAGTGGAAAAATTTGCATAATGATTTAATTTGGCTATAATTAACATCGTTAACACAAATCCCATAGTGCCGGAGATATCAATTAAAGACCTAATTAATGAGAGGATGAAATATATTTGACCATCTCCTTCTGGTGAGTCAAATTGTTCTGCAGCAAAAAAGGCCGCATGAATTAAGAAAATAATAATTGATAAAATATATTTATCAGCCATGGAAAAAAAGGATGGAGATCCTTGCCAAATTGGCGTTTCTGAATCTGTGATTTCAGGAAAAACAGATTTAACTGAGTTTGAATTAATTTTTGATTTGAAGTCTTGGATGTAGTCTGACATTATTTTCAACTTCCGGTCAACATAGTACTTACTGAATATATGGGTCCCATAATGCAAAAATGATGAAAATTAATGTAGAAATCCCCAAGTGTGTTCAGCATTACCGTGAATCCATGAATAATCACCAAGAGAACGAAGGCCTTGTTCGTCCAAAATAGCTATTCTTTCGACTTTTAGTGGATACTCATTATATGTAAGATGGCTGACCATTCCTGCCCTTGTAGGTTGATCAAAAACCCATTTAGCCCTACTAACGGCACTTACATCAATCGAAATTTGAGTTCTTCCATTCCACAATCTGATTCTGAATCTCGGCAAGGGATCATTATTATCATCTTTTAAATTCGTATCTGATTTTGATAATTCAACTTCACAACGGGCAAAATTCTCAGATCTGCCCCTTTTAGCATCATGAAAAATTCCAGTACCACTCAAAGATTTACGAAATGCATCCCTAAGCCTCCATGGTGATGAATCTAATGATGAAGTCGAGAAAGAGATGTGTGGAAGAAACCAATCTAGATATGAGCCGTCATCAAAGTGTAACATACCCCAGAACCATGGCACAGTGGGTGCTTGAACAGAAACCTTCTGAAAATATGCAGTTCCTTCCATTTCTTCTCCGTCGACATTCAATTTACATTTAGTACCTTGAAGTCGTAAAATGTCATAACCCATGTTCATTGCCATAACATTATTCCTGTAAGTAAGGGTGCTTGGTGGGCCGGACCAAGGAGTAAGTTCGGCTTTGAAATTTAATGGTGCGCCTCTTTTGACGGCTTCTTTATCTGAAACAAGGTTCATCCAAAATTTTCCATTACCCGGACTCATACCAAAAGACATATCTTCTTGAAGTAGGGGAATTACAGCACCTGCTCCTTTTCCTGTTCCCGTTTGAGGCCATAATGAGTGTTGATCATTAATGGCCGCCATCCTACATTCTTTCATCACCAATGGTTCATACATTTTTTTTCCATCAAACCACCAAGAACATACCATTCCCGGGAATACTAGTCCTCCTTCATCATCTATATGCATTCTAGAACCGGGTAACCACCAATGTCCAGTCATCCTGATTGCTGGAGTTTCTTTAGTTGACCACAGAGTCATTAGTTGTTTGGAATAGCCAGGATTTTGTGCATCCGGAATATATATTATTACCCACCACCACCACCAAGAAAGTCTTGGTATTGGTGGTAAAACATCAAGCTTCCATAGAGAAGTAAAGTCCCCTTTGAATTTCTTCATATCATCAAACATCATTACCTCACATGATTTCTCTATTTTTGAATATTGATTGTCCGATTCCTAACATTGAAATTGTAAATAAAAATAACATGACAATACTAACAAAAATTGATACCAAAGGATTGGAAGTACCAAGAGTATGCGCAGGTGGTTTCCAAAATAAATCAAGACCGGTTTCTAGATTAAATGCTAATGACATTTGCTGTAATTGAAGTGTATCCGGCCATGCTATTAAAACTATTGAATCGATTATCTGTAGTGCCCAGTGATTAATTGAAATAGCAGAAATTGTCCAATTAGGATTTGCTATAGTTAATATCCCCATTACAAATTCCCAGACGCCGATAAAGATACAAAAATATATTCCATATTTAGGAGTAATTAGTGCTAAAGTGTTGAATAATGCACCATAAGCACATAAAACTAGAATTGTGGCAAAGCCTATGCCAAGCCATATTGGTAAATCTGATAATCTAATTATGCTTTCTCCAGGACCTAGGAATGAACCAATAATTCCCATGAACAATGATAGAGATATTATGTAAATACCAGTAACTGTAAGATATCCTAGTAATCTGTAAATGATGAATTCTCCACGATGAATAGGTTTTGATAATAAATAATGTAAAGTTCCGTTTTCAGTTTCATCTCTAATTAATCCCAGAGACAAAAAGAGAGGAAGGAACAGACCTAGTAATATGACAAAAGCCATCTTTCCCACTCCAATTATAAATGTTCTATGACTAGATTCCCCCATAAATTTCCCGTCAACAGGATCCTCATCTACATTAGAATCTTTATTTATAGCGATGACATTGCCATCTTCATCCAATATCCATTGAACATCACAAATAATTCCATTACCATTCTTATCATTATCAAAATATTCTCCCTCATCATCATAAATCCATTCAGGAACTTCAGACCAATTTTCCATGGTACAGTCTCCATCGTCATCAAAACCCTGACTTGATTGTAATAAATTATCATCCCAATTTATATCATCTTCATCGATGTATAATGATATAGGATCTGGTTCCACATAGAATGAACCGGCATAAAGGCCCCAAAATAATGCCCTATCAATTGGTACTTCGATAGTACCTTCAGCTTGGAATTCTCCCCAAAATACGTATTTTCCGTCACCATAATCACATGTAGATCCGTAGTCGTTCAAATTCCAATCAACAAATGCTTCGCCGTCTGGGCAGGATTTCATTTCATCTTGCCAATTTATTTTTCCGTACCCTGGCCCCGAAATTCCCGAATAATTTACATTTATCCAAACAGGATCTAATATCCCTTGTCCAAACCAAGTATAATTTCCAGAAATATTTCTAAAATTATCGTTATAATCAATTTCTCCAACAGGAACATATTTTCCTACCCCTGGATATTGACTAGAATCTAGGTCACTATGACCATATTTGATTTCTTGACCGAGTGGGTATCCATCTTCATCTTCATCTACAGAATCTCCATCATTATCTATTGATTCGAAGCCATCCCTAACTGAATCTATGTAAAAAGCGAGTAAAAGAATCATGATGAGGAAACCTACTCCCAATACTACCCATGTAGATAGTCTATGCCTCAATTGTCTAATAGTTAATTCAATTATCGCACCAGCTTTCCGATCGATTTGAGACCACACCGAATCCTTGAGTGAAAGGCCTTTATCATCCATTATTTACACCTCCAATTAGATAGCCGATTAAAGAATCCAGATTATCATCTGGATTCTCTATGGATGTTATTTTTTGTTCTGATTTTATTATAATAGATGGAAGTACATCATGAGCAGCAGATAAATTATTTGTATGTATTTCTAACTGTCCTTTATCTGGGAATCTGACACCATAAATTGGCTCCGAAGAAATAAATAAACCGGCTAAATCTCTAGGGTTTTCACAATTAATTAAAATTCGGTGGGGGTGTTGATCGAGCAAATCTCTTATGGCATGTAGATTTCCAATGGCTAATAATTTACCATTGTGTAATATAACAATCTGTTCGGTTATTCTTTCAATTTCTTCTAAAATATGACTAGAAACTAACACAGTTTTCCCCTGTGAACCTAATTCTCTAATTACATTCATTATACTTGTTCTTGCTATTGGATCGCAACCGTGTAAAGGTTCATCAAGAATAATTAAATCAGGATTATGTACCAATGCATGGGCTATTTTGACACGTTGTCTCATTCCTTTACTATACTTACCTATCTCTTTGTGATAAACATCTTCAAGCCCTACAAAATTTAAAACATGTTTGGAACGTTCTAAGGCTTCGTCTCTAGACATTCCATGTAATCTGGCTAAGGTCGATATGAAATCAAGAGATGTCATCCAGTCATACATTCTCTCTGATTCACTAACATAACCTATTCGACGGTAGGGGGTGGTACTTTTCCAAGGATCTATGCCAAATAAGCGAACAGTGCCTTTGCTAGGCTTTAAACGCCCCATGAGTATTTTGAAAAGCGTTGATTTACCTGCACCATTGGGGCCAAGAATTCCAGTGACTCCTCCATTTATAGCCAGAGAAATATCATTTATTCCTATGACTTCCCCGTACCACTTAGATACATGATCTAACATTACTGCCGGAAGTTTACTACTTATTTCTTTCATTCTCTGGTAACCTCCATAGAACTAATTCTTGACACTAATATACCTACTGAAAAAATATTCATAAAAATTAAGGAAATTATAGAAAAACCGAGAGGATGATCATAATTAAGATCCAATCCCAATAAAAACTGACCGAAGTGAGCAAGGCAATCATAAGGACTTAGAATATACATAATTGTAGTATCAAATTGCATTTCTATGAGTAGGGCGATTATTTTGGTACCATAAATTATACTTAGAAAACCTATAGCTGCGAAAAATCTACTTTGACTTATACTAGATAGCGCTAGGCCCAAAGAAGTATATGTTATTACTAAAATAATCCCAGCGATAATTCCACTGAGAAATAGAGGCAAGGTATCAACTAAATAAGCCCAACTTTCGCCTCTGAAAACAATTGCACTGGTATAATAAGCGAAGTATGAAAATACAATAACAAAACCTAATATTACGGATACACTTAGATATTTCATAATAGTGTAATCGAATCGATTTACCGGCCTAGAAAAATATATCGCACTGGTCCCATTTTTTCGGTCATCAGAAATCATCCCACCAACAACCAATGCAGTAAGAAGAGGCCACATGCAGAGATTACGAGGGAAATATCCTAAAATTTGACCCCATAAATTGTATCTATTTATCCCCCACATTTTAGATAGAAAATCTCCATCTTGACCAGGCAACAGAGAAGAAAAGAATAGCATAGGAATTGGAGCTAAAGAAGCCAAAAAAATAACTAGTATTGTAAGCCTTACAAATGGATGATAATACCTATGGCCTTTGCTAGTAAAAATCCCATAAACGTGATGTCTGTATATTGAATAATTTCTCATCCACCTTGGTCCTAAAATACCGTCCCACTGTTTGTATGATTGATTGAAGATTGTGCCTAATGTGGCTTCTTTTTTTGCAACTACTGCGGTCAATTCTTCATCACCATCTCCCGAGCCATATGCAACTTCCATCCTAGTTTGTTTACCTTTGATATCTATTTCTGATTTCGACATACTAGATTCCTCCAATATGTTCTGAAGTCATAAGTTCCGACGTCCCTTTTATCTCAGCCCCTAACTTATCCATTATAAGAAGAAAGATGTCCTCTAAATCCGGAGTGTACTCTTTCAATTGTCTTACTTGTACCTTACAATCTGCTGCAGCTTTAATGATTTCAGTAATCGTATTTTCATCAATTAATGTAACTCTTAAAATCCTACCCAGGCGACGTACTGAAAAGTTCCTATTTTCTAATTCCTGATGCAACTTTGAAGCACCGCCCCAAATTGTAATCTCTATTTCTTTATCTACCTGGTCAACTAATTCTTCCAAGCTTTTCTGAATAACCACTTTCCCTTTGTAAATCATCAATATACTTTCACACACTTCCTGTACATCTTCCATGACATGGCTACTCATCAAAACTGTGCGTTTCCCTTCGATAGCGGTACGTCTAAGAGTATCAAGCATGAACTTTCTAGCTCTTTTATCCAAACCATTAGTCGGTTCATCACAAATCAATATTAGAGGGTCATGGATTATTGCACAAGCCAATTTAGTCGCCTGTTTCATCCCCGTACTAAAAGTCTCGATTTTTCTGTATCTTTGATCTTTTAATCCGACGTATTCTAGTACTTCATGGGCCCTTTGGGTAGCAACATCTGTATTCATTCCCAATATTTCTCCTGAATATCTAACCTGGTCTATTGCTGTTAAACCTGGATCTAAAGCATCATATTCAGGCATATATCCTATTTTAGAGCGTATTAATTCGCCCTCGGTTTTGATATCATGACCCAAAACTTTACCGGAACCGGAAGTTGTTTGGATTAGCCCTAAAATACACTTAAACAAAGTTGATTTTCCAGCCCCATTTGGCCCGAGTACTCCAATTGCCCCACTTTTAATTTTTAAATTAATATTATCTAGTGCTAAATGAGGGCCGTACATTTTGCAGAGATTATTTGTCTCTATTACAAAATCATTGTTTTTAATTTCCACTACCTTTCCGCCCCTCTTTAAGTTCCAATAATATTTGTTTTAGCGTTATTCTTTTCAATTAATCCCATTCATGTATAGTACTAAGAAGAATTTTTTAAGACCCCATCCCTAACTCTTACTGCTATTCCTTTTTTGAAAAATTTCATTTCTCTTGATGTCGTTATTGGGATTCCATGAGCGATTAAATTACCCTTAGAATCAACTATTAAACAAGGTTGGCCCGGTATTATATGATTGTCCGCACCTAAAATATATCCATGCATTACGTTCCTACCTACACCTACAAATGGTATTGCATCATCATTTATGCACACCTTTGGCAATCCTAAAAATTCAGAATCTATAGTATTTTCATCAAAAGAAATAGGAAATCTAGAATCACACAGTTTTTTTGCTCCTTCCAAAGTCAATGAAATTCCACCATCATTTAACCTTGGAGATAAAATATGTGAATTTTCAGAATATAAATTTACTATCCTATCTGTTGTTGATTTACGGCAAGACATTGAGCGAGTAAGTTCACAACCATCATTAGGATTAATAGAACACAATACGGATAACTTATCCACAATTGAACATCTGTCTAGCCAATCTCTAACTTTTTGATTAAGTTTAGATTTTACAATTATTTTTGCATCAGGTTTAATCCTAATGAATGGTGTATTTTCTAGTCCGTAATCTGAAAGAAATTCCATAATTTCTTGATCATCGTAATGTATTTTCCACATATCATTAGAACCGTCTAGATGACACCATGGAGATAAGTCTTCGAGCGAATAAGGAATTATTCCAAGTGGTGTAATAATTAATGGTATGCTATTTGGAGTTTCAATTAGGTGTGTGATGACAGAGTTCAATGAGTTTGTTCTCCATGGAGGAGCGGTTTTTTCAATTATAATGATATTTTTCACATTAGTTTTCGAACCGTCCCACCATGATCCTGGCGTTTTCCACCTAGTAGCAATTAGTGCTTGTAAATGTAATATATGTGGACGTATTTCTATATCATGACTCATGCTTTCGCCACCTTTCCTTACTGGATTCGTTGATGCTACAATATCCATAATACTCTCTCCTATCGGCCCTTCATCAGGAAATGAAAGTTGATCTAATACCCAAAGAAAGGCCCCTCTAAGTTGAGGTGAACTGTGACTTCTTTCTTCTGCTAGCTCCCAGATTTTACCATTACGTATGGCCTCCCTACATCTGGCTAATTCTGCCTGAGTAATCTCTAAATTATGACGAGATAATATAATTGTCCTATCTTTTTTATCCATTTTCTTAACTTCTTCGGGAGATAATCCAAATAGAGCGCGTGAACTTATCGGCCATTCTCTGATTTCTTGTAGTTTCACAGTCCCAGTAGGAGTGAAAAATCTATCATCGCGTGCAAAAAGAACATATGCAGCACTGTCAAAAATATCAACACCTAAAGCTATTGATAAAGGAAAAAGTAATGGATGACCGCAACCAAATAAGTGTATTGGTCGATTAGGAGGTATATTAGATTTTGAGGCCAATAATATTTGAAATAATTCCCTATACATTTGTTTCTCCATTATTGGAACTATTCCTCCGATTGGGTGAATGGCAAAATTATGATAATGTCCCTTAACTGAAGACATTAGATATCCTGACCTAGCACGTAAATCATCATTAATTCCTCCTTGTATTGGGCCATTTAATAATAAATCTTTTCCTGCTACCTCTAATGATTCAGATGCCCTCCTGGCAGTCTCCTCTACTGCATACTCAAGTTCATGGAGTGACATATCTGGACGTCCGAAAACGTCCAACATAGTTCCAATATCGACTCCTATATTTCTTTGGAATTCTATAATTTCACTGACCCCTACTTCAACATCACCGTACACATATGATTGGAAAGTACCTGAATCAGTAACTATAACTCCGGGAAAATCTAGAAGATTATGTACGCCAGTAGATAAAGCCTCTTCTTTCAATTTATGATGCTTCCAAATTATGTATGAATTTGTTATCAAACCTTCTATTCCATATTCTTCCCACATTTCTCTTGGTTCTATTGTCATTATATTAGGATTAACTACGGGAAGTAGCATTGGAGTATTTAATGTTCCATGATTGGTATGTAAACGACCTATGCGAGCAGCACCGTCTCTAGTTAAAATTTCAAATCTCCCCAAGTCATGAGTTTGACAAGGTTGAGGGTTAGGGCGCGTGCTCATATACTGTCTGCGAGGGTGTGGAGTCATCAATCCTCGCTATTTCTATTAATTATTTTTAGAGTAACAGCGCCATCTTTTAGAGACATTTCGACCTCGTCCCCCGAGTTGATGGCAATTGTAGGATCCTCGCTAAATCCATGAGCATAAGGAAGATTTAGCAAAGATACTGCAGGAATAGTAAGTGGACAAACATCAGTGTTAACTATTGCCTTAGGACCTTGATTTGTATATATCAAACCCATCAGTACAAATGGCGCAACCGTCGAACCGGAACCTTTTGGGTAGATGAAAATTGTATCTTTAATCTTAGTACCATCCAAAGGATGACCTGGTTCTTCTATTACGCCTGTATCTCTATTGACGTACCCAAGATATGTTATAGGAACGTCGGTAACTAAAGCTTTTCCTGAAATTTCCCACTCCGATTGACTTGGTATCCCTTTTCCAGAGATATTAATTATGGACGTCTTTTTAGTCTTTTTAGAGATTATGGGTTTTGGTTTTCTAGATTCTAAAGTAGGTCTAGAACCTGTGGCTAGTTTATCATCGAACGCATGTGCCACACATTCTGTTATCGTTGAAACACTGGTTGGCATACGATTAAGACCGCTCGTCAAATAATGTTCTGCTTTTAGTGAGTTTGTCAATATATGATTATATTTATTCCTATTATAGGGAGTCACTTCGGGGCAAGTATCCCTTAGTATTAATGCCCCTGAGCCCTCTAAAATATCAATAGTCCCATCAGCATTTAAAATATCATAATTATATCCACTAGTGAAAAGCCAAAGTCTCTTGTTAATGATTTTTTCACCAAGTTCCATCCTTGCACGTACTGCTGCAGCTGTGGCTCTTGCTTCACCTATACTTGCTTGAGGGCATCCTATAACAACTAAATCAACTTGACCTTTTGGGGAAAGTTCATTATATCTATTGTGTAAATCATCAGCACCAAATATTAATTCTCCCTGGTATTTATCTTTATTTGGAGAATATTCCGTGTCGCCATCAATCCATAACATTGGGCAGCCATAATTTGCAGCTGAAGCGGTTAATGCTTTACGCATCTCAAATGAGATTTTACTGGGTAAACCTACAATGTAGGGCATTGGCCCCCAGGGGAGTTTCCACTCTGGCCTAATTTGTTTACCTATCCAGTCGCCCAATACACTCCAATCTGTTGGATCTGACATTTCACATTCAATCTTTACGAGTATATTTGGAATTCTATTTTTGGGAATATGTAAGCCCCAGTAGGGTGCCCAACCTGTCAGAGAAGTAGCAAGGGCTGATAGTCCAGATTCTCGATTCGTAATTAAGGACGTATAAGAATTAGAAAAGCAAACAGCGTTTGACTCAGCCCAGGAACCAATGCCATGGCCTGAGTCAATTCCTCTATCATATGGCGTACAGGACAATGTAGCATCTATTCCTAACTCAGAATACGCTTGAACAATTTCGAATTGATATTTGAGAAAATCTGGATATTCTATGTCCATTTCTCCTATTTTCTCTAAATCGCAACCAGCAGAATTTAGAGTTGTCGGAATAACTACCTTGCCCAGAGGATCTCCTGATAAATCTGAAAGAAAACGCCGGAGCCCATGCCCTCCGGTTATCACACTAACTCCAGAAACATGTGAATTATCGCATCGAATAAATTTCTCAGAACCCGCCGTTGAGGCTAAATCAATCACAAGTCTGGCAGCTTTCTGTTTAGTTGGTCCTTGTTCGCCATGGAGCATAGACAAAAGTTCATCAGGTACTTCCATGTACTTAGGATTGGGTCAAGGGTCATCAAATTAGGGGTAATAATAATCTCAAGACATTCTTTGTCTTTGTGCTTCGGCTGCAACAATTGCCATTGGTGCTTGTAGATTGAATGAGGGTACGAAACCTGTCATTGGTATTCTCAATATTTCATCTGACTTCTCAAGTATGGATTTGGAAATACCTTCTCTCTCTCCTCCAATTATTAGCATGATTTTTCCGGTTAAATCTGCTTCCCACGGAGTTTTTGAACCAACATCTTCTATCGAAATTATCCTATATCCAGATAATTTAGCCTTGTCAACTATTGAAATCCCATCGACCCAATGCAAAGGAATGAAGCGGTGTGATTTCATAGAGGCTCTTTTTGCACCTTTTCGATCATTATTATTCAATTCACTATCGACAAATACGGCACTTGCACCGCTCACTTCAGCCGTTCTTATAGTGAATCCTATATTGACTGGATATTTTGCTCCTGCCAATAACCATATTATTCCATCTAATTCAAGAATTTCATCTATTGATGCATATGGGTTTCTACCGACTAAAGCTAGAATTTGTGGTTTTTTATCAAATTTATTATCTCGAGCCATCCTCCAAATATCTCTCTCAGAACCTTCTTTGATGGGGATTGATTTATTTTTTGCGATATCAATTAGACGTAGTACTTCTGGATCTTTTGAATCCCTAAGAACGAGTATTAAGGTTATCTTCTCATTATTGGAAAAGGCTTCAGAAACCTCTTGTGCACCACACCTTTGCATGTTTTCCCGGATTGACAATAGATAATCTGCTTTATGATATTTGTTCATTAAGATATTAATCATTAAGGATGTGGAGGGACATCAGAAGACCAATGTTCCATTTTGTTTAAAGTGATTGTAACATTAGTTATTTCTCCATTTTCCCAATAATCTACTGCGACAAATGTTGGCCGGTCATCCATTCTTTCCCAACATTCTATAGTTCTGTTTAGCAAGAAGTAATAATCATTTACTTCATTGGACCTTATAGGATCTGCAACACCAAAAATACTAGTTAACCAGTTATTAAGATGCCAAACTGGTTGAGAACCATTACCCCTATATACATTGCATTGCATTTCATCTGAATTTGTTTCCCCATAATTAGTAGTCCACCCAAATTCTCCGAAATCATGTAACCAAGGATATTTGTTATCTCCACTTTGTTCCCAGAAAACTACTAGATCTTGTCCAT